>CEOQ01298786.1_pt1 | contig 140459 bp, 128 predicted proteins | sample 361351 | NCBI WGS metagenome assembly CEOQ01 (sample SAMEA2619907, study PRJEB7988) | marine metagenome | biome: marine biome (ENVO:00000447); feature: deep chlorophyll maximum layer (ENVO:xxxxxxxx); material: "saline water (ENVO:00002010), including plankton (ENVO:xxxxxxxx)" | depth 60 m | reverse complement strand
CTAATACACGGGAAACTATCATAGTCTTCCTCCAATGAGATATGAATGGTAGGTTATTATGCTGAAATACAGCTGTCAAGAGCCAATTTGCTGGTATCTACATATAGAACAAGAAAAGGAATTGACATAATACAAGAAATGTCCTTTGGTTATAGCTAGATTAGCCTATTTGTAACCATGGGACCAATGTTTTTGTGTACGGCAATTACATAGGACTATTATGATTTTTAATGACAATGGTGTTCATATATGGATATCTGATATACTGCTTGATAAACTAGGTTCATATAAGAATTAAGGTTTTAACGTGAATTTTAAAGAGAAATACGTTCATATCGCTGTAGGCCTAATTGTGGCGGCAATACTAACCTATATGGTCTGTAATACAATTTATGAACGATTTGCAATAATTGCTGCTCCCAATATGGATCAGATTTATGGCATGGCGATTGAATGGGACAGAATATGGGTGTTCTGGGTAGGATCGGCTTTTTTTTCAATCCCGGTTGGATTTGGAATAGGTGTCGCCATTTCCGTACTATTTTCTAGGGCCTCTTGGTTCATAAGGTCTAGAGTAATGGATCTAAGAGGGACATCAGGGCAATCCAAATCGTGGTTTAATTTGGACGAAGATTAGATACACTAAGCAATTGATTTTTTTAACAGTTATCAATTAACTGGTCAAAGTTGGTAGTCCCTGTTGGAACTACGTCTAGGAACCCTCCGCCCTCGAATACTATATCTCCGGCATCTCTCAACACTTCGAGGTGGCTGATGTTCTCTGTAAAAGCAGAGTAAAACTGATTCCCTTCTAATACCCTGTCAGCGAAAGTCTTGTGTGTTAATTCAGATAGGTCTTGTGTCCCTGCGTTTATTAAATTAAGTATTTCTGCGCATCGCTCTTTATGATGATCTATAATTTCTGGAATTCTAGCCAAGTTGATGAGATTGAATTCCCCATAACGGTATGTCCTGTGAGCGGCAAGAACCAAATCTATCGAAGAAATGTCTGAGGCTTTTTTTAATGATTTGATGTATGCAATTAGTCCGTAATATTCATTTCCTCTCTGATATGATTGAGGTAGGATGTTTTTAAATGGTTCGTAGCTCAAGCTCATGCTTGGATGAGGAGTGATTTTGGGTAGTATGTGGTCACCTGAGAATAATACGTTATCTAGTTTTATGCACAATTCATCAGGGGAATGACCTGGCGTGTAAAAGAATTCAAAATTCCCTAGCATAGAGCCATCAGTAACAGGATTGGTTACGTTAAGGTTTTTAGTCTCTTTCTCATTAACAGCCACTCTGTTAATGACGTCCGGGTCCTGCATGTCGGGAAAATTTGAATGTCTACCTCTCCATTTATGTTCTATCTCCCATCGGTCTACATCTTTCAGTATTGAATACACTTCGTGGGCATATAGTCGCGCGCCTGATCGAGTTAGGAGTTCTTTGGTGTTACCATCGTGATCCATATGTCCGTGACTTATAATTACACTCCCAACCGATTCTAAAGAATGTCCCAGATACTCTAGTCCATCTTTTAAGGATGTGATTGTGCCGTAACAACCTGGATCAATCACCGTGAGTTCATCATGTTCAATAATGTAACTCCATGTAGGGCCTAGCGGTGTGTCCCATGACTGAGGGACACCAATTGCATGAATTTTAATCCCGTTAGCGAATTTGTATTCAATTACCGCGTTGTGTCCTTGGTCGTCACCTGGCAATAGTGTATTATATTCCATAGGGGCTGCTCTCTTCTTTTAGTTTGTTAAGGCTGGAAGGTTATTAAATGGGTGCCGGAGTCTATCAGCAATGTTTCTCCTGTAACATGTCTGGCTCCTTCGAGTAGCCATGTTATTGTTTCTGCTACTGACTCTGCGCTACAAACCTCTTGTAATGGTACTTTTTCTTTAAAAGCATTCATCAAGGTTTGATGATTATTTTCTCCTATTCCTTTTGTCCACCAAGACGTGTCTGCGACTCCAGGAAGTACGGCATTGACGCGAATTTCAGGTGCTAGCATACGAGCTAAGGATTTGGTCATCGTATTCAGGGCACCTTTTGAAGCAGCATAGGCGATGGAACTCCCAGATCCAGTAACACTAGATATGGATGATACATTGACTATAGAACCTTGGCCGTTTGCTTTCATGTGTTTATTGGCTGCTTTAACCATATGAAATGATCCTATCAAGTTAACATGATACAGATTAATAAAGTCATCATCGGTTAATGTTTCTAAGTCCTTGCCTCCAGAAAATACGGAAATCCCCGCATTGTTAACTAGATAATCAAGTCGGCCCCATTTGCTTATGATTTCTTTAACCATGGCGTCGCATTGGGTTTGCTCGGTCACATCTGCTTGAAGGGTCAAAGTTTCTACATCATGGCTTTGGCAGATGTTGGATGTGTCATCAGCGCCTACTCGGTTATTGGAATAATTAATAGCTACATTAACCCCTTTTTGGGCAAGAAGTATCGCGGTTGCCGCCCCTATTCCAGAGCCTGATCCAGTTACTAGACCTACTTTGTTGTTTGTTATCATATTGTTCCTAATTTGGGGCAGAAAAAGGTTTAACGTCTCTTAAACTGCTATAGTCATTTTGTGTCATAAAATTTACCAGATCGTCTTGTAATTTAATAGGGGCTAATGGGCTTATTAGATTAGCACTTCCAACTTGTATAGCAGATGCGCCTACCATCAAATATTCTATAATGTCTTCTGCTGTGAACACGCCTCCTACTCCTATCACAGGGACATCTAATGACGATTTGATTTGATGGACTAAGGCAATTGCTATGGGTTTAAGACTTATGCCTGAGAGTCCTCCAAGGACATTCCCTAAAACTGGTTGCTTTGTATGGATGTTCAGTTTCATGGCAGGCATTGTGTTACAAATTGTTAATGCTTTAGCTCCAGAATTGATTGCGGACTTGGCTATTTGTACTATGTCCGGCACATTAGGGGATAATTTCACTATTATAGGAAGGTGATATTCGGTTGCCACTGCAGAAACTACCTCTTCTACCAAATTCGAATCGTGGCTAAACATGCTCCCTGTTTCGGTGTTAGGGCAACTTAAATTTAGTTCTAGGGCATCACATTGGGTCTTAGAGATTTCATGAGCCATTTCTGCGAATTGTTCTACGGTGTCGCCGGAAATACTCGCGAATAATTTGGTAGGTATTTGGGGTCTCAAGTCATTAAGATAATTTATTCCTTGGTGGATCCCTGGATTAGTGAGTCCTACAGAATTCAGAAATATAGTTTCTCCATCTTCAGTTCCTTGACGGAAAGAGGTCGGATACCATCGTGGTTCGGGATTTCCTTCTCGAGGTAAGTAAGTGAACGTTTTAGGTATCACAGCGCCAATTGATGATAAAGCTGCAAAGCTCTCGTACCCCCTGCCGTATCCGTCGTATCCAAACGTGCCAGATGCAATGATCACAGGACTATTTAATTCCATTAGGTCGCTGATTAACGATACTGAAGTGTCCACTATTGTCCTACTTGCACTGGTCCGGTGCTCCGGACCAGTGGTTTATTAAGTGATGACTAGAAACTCTCTATGTCTGAATCAGAGTCATCTTGTTCGACGAGAGAATCATCTTCGTCGAAAATTGACGAGATACCTTCTTCTGTCTCGCTTGAGGCGGTGTCTTCGGTGTCAAAGACAGATTCCTCTACGATAGATAACATTTCATCAGAGAGCTCAGATGAATCAGATGAACCCTCGTTCGCTTCGTCTTCAACTACTGCCTCTGCAATTGAAGTCGTGTCATCTACTAATTCCGGGTCATCTTCATCCAACCATTTTGCAGCGTGAAACTCTGAAGGTTCTAAAATCTGTTCGATTTCTTCCGCTTCTAGTAGCTCTCGCATCTCTGGTGTATCTAGCTTGGCGGGTATTAATCTACCAATGATGACATTTTCTTTCAGTCCTTGAAGTTGATCGTGCGAACCACTAATTGCAGCTTGTGTTAGTACTCTGGTTGTTTCTTGGAATGATGCAGCAGCAAGGAAGCTGTCTGTTAGAAGCGAAGCTCTAGTAATGCCAAGAAGAATAGGATTAGATGTAGCTGGTTCTTTCCCTTCGAGTTCCATTTGAGAATTGACTTCACCGAATTCTCTACTATCTACTATTTGTCCAGGTATATATTCAGTATCTCCGGAACTGTCCACATTAACCCTCCGCAACATTTGACTAACGATTACTTCGATATGTTTGTCGTGGATTGTTACACCTTGAGATCTGTAGACCGCTTGTACTTCATCGATCAAATAAGCCTGCAGCGCCTCGGTCCCTTGAATCCTCAATATGTCATGTGGATTAAGAGGGCCAGGAGTAATTGGGGCTCCTGCTGAGACTAGGTCACCGTCAGCAACCAAGAGGTAGGACGACATGGGGATAACTAGCTCCCGTTCTTCTTCATCTTCCCATGTGATAGATAAAGTATCATCGTTAATTGCTACAGATCCTCCTGTTGTTGCTACTATTTCATTTGAATGATCTTCTGAGTCCTCATAACCTAGGATTGTTCCTGCTTCAACATTTTCTCCATTTGCTACCAATAATTGATATCCTGAAGGGATCTCATAATCTTCGGAGAACTCTTGAGTGCTAACAATCCGAATTATTTTATTGGTGTCATCCTCTTCTATGTGAACAGTCCCCTCGATTTCTGCTAAATATGCAGCGCCTTTAGGTATTCTGGCTTCAAAAAGTTCTTCTACCCTTGGCAGACCACTTGTAATGTCTTGTGCAGAAGCGATACCTCCGGTATGGAAAGTACGCATGGTTAATTGGGTTCCTGGTTCCCCAATGCTTTGTGCAGCAATTATACCTACAGCTTGCCCCAAATCCGCCATACGGCCTGTTGCAGGAAGGATGCCGTAACACATTTGGCAGACACCTCTTTCTGCCTCGCAGTGAATGGCGCTTCGGACAGGAACAGCTTGGATCCCTTTAGATACGATAGCATCAGCTAACTCTGGAGTGATCGATTCGTTTCTATCAACCAGAATTTCTCCGCTAACAGGGTCTGCGACAGGAGAGGCCGCTATTCTACCAATAGTACGCTCTCCTAATGTTACTCCTGTGACATCATTTTCTCGAGGAGTTAACCAGTAAGCATTTAATGTGTCACAGTCTTCTTCAAGTACTATGATTTCCTGTGATATGTCTACTAAGCGGCGCGTTAGGTAACCACTGTCCGCAGTTCTTAAAGCGGTGTCTGCTAATCCTTTGCGGGCACCGTGAGTAGATATGAAATATTCTAGAGCAGTTAGTCCTTCTCTGAAGCTTGACTTGATGGGAAGGTCAATGATTCTTCCTTTCGGATTACTCATCAATCCTCGCATGCCTGCCATTTGTTTGATTTGGGCGATGTTACCTTTTGCTCCAGAAATTGCCATGTCAGCAATTCCTCCGAATTTGTACAATTCTTCTTGAACCAGCACCTCGGTCTCATCTGAAGCTTTAGTCCAAGCGTCTACCGCTAAAACATAACGTTCTTCTTCCGACATCAATCCTGATAAATACTGTTCTTCATATTCATCAACTTTCTCAGTTGCAGTGTTCAGAATATCGTGTTTTGCTTCTGGTACTTGTATGTCGTTAATTGCTATTGTGGTTCCAGATATTGTCGCATATTGGAATCCAATCCGTTTTACTGCATCTAGTGCCTGCGACGTTTCATCATTTGTTAAATTTAGATATAGATCAGCAGTTAAATCCCTAATCGCTCCTCTGTCCATGATTATATTTCTGAAGGGAATAGAATCGGGTAGTATTTCGTTAAACAAAATTCGACCTAGAGTAGTTTCTTCGTTAGCTTCTAGACCCGTCTTGGGGGAACTCAACAGTTGAATTTTGGCTCTTAAATCGATGATGTCTGACGCATGAGCTATTCGCGCTTCATTGGAGTCATAAAATACTGTACCTGTTCCATGGGCACCTTCCTCTATTTGGGTTAGGTAATAGCATCCCATCACCATATCAAGAGTAGGTGCAACTTGAGGATCACCTGAAGCGGGGGATAGCATGTTGTTTGTGCTAAGCATAGAAGCTTTTGCTTCTTGGACAGCTAACCTTGATAAAGGAACGTGAGCGGCCATTTGGTCGCCGTCGAAGTCAGCGTTGAATGCGGTACATACAAGTGGGTGCAGTTGGATAGCATTTCCTTCAATTAATATGGGCATGAAAGCCTGAATTCCAAGCCTGTGAAGGGTGGGGGCTCTATTCAGCATTACTGGTCTGTCTTTGATTACATCTTCCAGTATATCCCAGACTTCTGGTCGTGCTCTCTCAACCATACGTTTTGCACTTTTAATGTTAGGAGAGACTCCTAAAAGTACTAGCTTGTGCATTACAAACGGTTTAAATAATTCTAAAGCCATTTTCTTTGGTAACCCACATTGGTCCATTCTAAGCTCTGGCCCAACAACAATTACAGATCGACCTGAATAGTCGACTCTTTTACCCAGTAGATTTTGCCTGAATCGTCCTTGTTTACCACGCAAAAGATCAGATAATGACTTCAGTTTATGATTGTGACTACCTTGAATAGGTCTGCCTCGTCGTCCGTTGTCAATTAGCGCATCGACTGATTCTTGAAGCATTCGTTTTTCGTTCCGGATAATTATATCTGGGGCACCTAGTTCTATTAGCCTTTTTAGCCTGTTATTCCGGTTAATGACTCTACGATAGAGATCATTGAGGTCGCTGGTTGCAAATCGCCCTCCGTCTAGTTGTACCATAGGACGTAATTCAGGTGGCAACACTGGCAGTACGCTCATAATCATGTCGGCGACACTATTGCCACTGCCCCTGAAGGCTTCTACAACCCTGAGCCGTTTTATAGCTTTCTTTCGTTTTTGACCCGAGGTGGACTTCATTTCTATAGATAATTCTTCTTTGAGAATATTTAAATCAATGTGCCTAAGAATTTCCTGGATTGCCTCTGCTCCCATTCCTGCTTCAAATACGTCACCATAACTGTCTTTTAGTTCTCTATATTTGGATTCGGTAAGGAGCCTTAAAGGTAGTAGGTCAGAGAAGTCATCTAAGAGTTTCTGATGATTGGAGTCATAGATGGCTATTTGTTCTTCGTATTGATTTTTCACAGATTCTATTTGTGAAGTAACGGTTTTGTGTTCGTCAGATCCTTCATCTGTGTCGTTTAAAGCTGCTTCTAGCACGGAAATTTGCTCTTCGAAGCTTTCTGTAAGTAACCGTTGATTTCTTTCGTGTTCTGCTTCGCTTTCTTCAATCAATTGCTGTTTGTAATCTTCGTCAACAGATATGATGATATGTTGTGCGAAATATAATACTCGTTCTAAATTTCTGGGTGACAGGTCTAATAACAAACCGAGTCTACTTGGTGTAGTCTTGCTGAACCAAATGTGCGCCACTGGGGCTGCTAATTGGATGTGGGCCATCCTCTCTCTACGAACTTTGGCTCTAGTAACTTCAACCCCGCACCGGTCACAGATTACCCCTCTGTATCGAATCCTTTTGTATTTACCACAGAAACATTCCCAGTCTTTGGTAGGGCCGAATAGCCGTTCGCAGAATAGACCGTCTTTCTCTGGTCTTAGGGTTCGGTAATTGATTGTTTCGGGTTTAGTAACCTCGCCGTGGGACCAGTTCAATATTTGTTCTGGCGATGCTATTGAAATCTTTATAGCATTGAACGCTGGGCCACCGTTTGTTGATTCCCGGACATCAGATAATCCAACCATTTATAGTTCCTCCACGGAAGAAGATTCAGAATCGTCTGAATTTTCTTCATCGACATTTATTTCAATTTCTGTTTCCAATTCTGAAGTTGAGAGATTCTCTGACTCAGAATTTTCTTCTATATCAGATACATCCACATTTTCAGTGGCGTCAAGCAAGTCTTCTAATTCTGTAGATTGTTCATCTGTCACAACAGAGTCAACAAGCCTTTCTGAGAGTAATTCAATGGATAGACCAAGGCTCTGCAGTTCTTTCAGCAATACATTGAAAGATTCTGGGACGCCTGGCTGTCCTATAGGCTCACCTTTGACAATAGCTTCGTAGGTTTTGACTCTTCCTGCTACGTCGTCGGATTTAACGGTTAGCACTTCTTGAAGGTTATGTGCAGCGCTATATGCTTCCAGAGCCCATACTTCCATTTCTCCAAAACGCTGTCCTCCGAATTGAGCTTTACCTCCTAAAGGTTGCTGGGTAATCATGGAGTATGGTCCAGTAGAACGGGCGTGAATTTTGTCTTCTACTAAGTGAATTAACTTTAGTAGGTACTTGTATCCAACCGTAATTAATTGGTCAAACGGTTCCCCTGTTCTTCCATCATATAGTTGGAATTTCCCTAAAGTAGGAGGTGCGATCTTTTCTTTGCGGTGAACCTCCAATGCGGCTTCGTGAAGGCTGTCAGTATCCATATCTTTTGTGTTTAGTTCGGTATTATCGGACAGCCAAATTTGCAAGCAGGTTTTAGCAAGCTCTCCAGGCTGAGCTTCTGTAGCTAGGCGCTCTCCTTCGAACCCTTTATCATTAAGCCATTCGATGAGACGGTCCTGTGAGTTCGATTGCTCCATACCTTGGTTTTTAGTAGATTCTGTGTGAAACCACTGAAGAGCTAGTGCATCTTGTATGGATGAGTCATCAGCGCCGTCAAAAACAGGTGTGACAGCATGGAAGTTGAGGTTTTGCGCAGCCCATCCTAAGTGAGTTTCAAGTACTTGTCCCAAGTTCATTCGCGAAGGAACTCCGATAGGATTCAAAATGACGTCTACAGGAGTGCCGTCTTCGAGGTATGGCATGTCTTCTACAGGTAGGATTCGGGACACAACGCCTTTGTTACCGTGGCGACCTGCCATTTTATCTCCCACCGATATTTTTCGGGTTTGAGCTATCCAGATACGAACAGCCTCGTTTACTCCTGGAGACAATTCTCCTTTGTTTTCTTTGCCGACTATTTTGACGTCAATCACTTTACCTCTTTCTCCGTGGGGTACTCTTAATGAAGTATCTTTGACGTCACGGGATTTCTCACCAAATATGGCTCGGAGCAATTTTTCTTCTGCAGTTAGTTCTGTTTCTCCTTTTGGAGTCACTTTGCCGACTAATATGTCCCCAGGTGACACATCAGCGCCAATCCGTATTATGCCTCGTTCGTCCAAATCTCTTAGGCTTGCCTCAGCCACATTCGGTATGTCTCGAGTAATTTCTTCGGGGCCTAGCTTGGTCTCACGTGATTCCATTTCATGTTTTTCGATGTGGACAGAGGTGAAAAAGTCATCCTTAACTAATCTTTCACTAAGGATGATAGCGTCTTCATAGTTGTAACCTTCCCAGGACATAAATGCTACCAGAACGTTTTGACCTAATGCTAGTTCGCCATTTTCTGTTGACGAGCTGTCAGCTAGAGCATCCCCTGCTTTTACTCTGTCCCCTTTCTGAACGATTGGGCGTTGGTTAAAGCACGTTCCTTGATTGGTTCTTTGGAATTTAAGTAATTCGTGATCATGGTGTTCGCCATTGTCGTCTTGGATAGTGATGTTAGTTCCGTCAACAGATTGAACGGTACCATCCACTAAAGCAAGTACAACTTGACCACTGTCTTTGGCAACTCGGCCTTCGACGCCTGTCCCTACTACGGGTGATTGCGGCCTAAGTAGAGGGACTGCCTGCCTTTGCATGTTAGATCCCATAAGTGCCCTGTTAGCATCATCATGCTCTAAGAATGGTATCAAAGCAGCCGAAACACTCATTATTTGCATTGGGGAAACATCAATTAACTCCACGTTTTCAGGAGAATCTTCTAAATAGTTCTCACCTAATCTGATTTCTACTTTGTCGTTCACAAATTGGTTGAGCGCATCTAAATTGGAATTTGCTTGAGCAATTTTATACTTCTCTTCTTGATCAGCAGAAAGGTACACTACATTTTCTTCACCATCGCCGACGTAAGGATCTACGGATACCATAGTGCCTTCTGGCAGTCGGTTGATAGCAGGAACCCTAGTACTGCCGATTACTTTACCGGCTGCTACAATAGTTCTTCCAGAAGGATCTGTTATTGCCTCCCTAGCTATCCTCCCTGCTAAATTAGGGGAAGATGCAGGAATTTCCCGTAATACCTTACGATATGGAGATTCGATGAAACCGTAGGAATTTGTACGAGCGTATGATGCCATTGAACTTAGAAGGCCAATATTTGGCCCTTCAGGGGTTTCTATAGGGCATATACGTCCGTAATGGGAGAAATGTACATCTCTGACATCAAAGCCTGCACGTTCCCTAGATAGGCCCCCTGGTCCTAATGCGGATAGCCTCCTCTTGTGAGTTAGTTCAGCGAGAGGATTCGTTTGATCCATAAATTGTGAAAGTTGTGACCCTCCGAAAAATTCTCTGACCGCAGCAACTACTGGACGGATGTTGATTAATCCTTGAGGTGCTGCAATTTCTGGATCAACCAGAGTCATTTTTTCTTTGACCATTCTTTCCATTCGCAGAAGTCCAATCCTAATTTGGTTTTGGATCAGTTCTCCCACGGCTCTGACACGCCGATTCCCTAGATGGTCCACATCATCAACGGTGTCTTCTCCTCGGTTTATTAGGATCACCTTTTTTATGACTGTCAACACATCGTCTAGTGTCAGGATCCGGGTTGCACTTTCTGTTTCAGTGCCCAATCTCCGATCCAATTTGAATCTTCCTACTCTGCCTAGATCATATCTGCGGTTGTCCAGGAAGAGATTTCTTATTAAAGATTGAGCGTTGTCCAAGCTTGGAGGTTCTCCGGGTCTAAGTCTCCTGTAGAATTCAATTTGAGCAAATGCGATTTTGCGTGCTTTATCTATATCGAATTCTAGCCCTTCTAGGTCTTTATTTGAGAGAGGAAGCCATTCCCACATTTTTCGTAGATCGTCTTCCCGAAAATTTACATCTTTCTCGTCGAATACAGGATCTCTGTCTAATGTTGAAATAATATATGGGTGGTTTGAATCTGTGTCTACGTCGCGAAATTTGGCCAGAATATCTTCGTCTTCAGGGATTCCTAGCGCTTTCAGAAAGATGGACACGGAAACTTTTCTTTTCCTGTCTACCTTGACAGAGATTATGTCTTTGGGGCTGGTTTCAAACTCTAGCCAAGCTCCTCGAGCAGGTATCACTTTTGCGAAGCAAAGATTCCGATCTGAGGCAATATTTTTTTCATGGACGAAATATGCCCCAGGAGATCTGACAAGTTGGCTAACCACCACCCTTTCGGCTCCGTTTATAATAAAGGTTCCGTTGGGTGTCATCTTGGGAATATCGCCCATAAATATTTCTTGCTCTTTAATTTCGCCAGTTTCAAAGAATACAAGTCTTGTGTTCACATAGAGTGGGTGGGTATAACTAATTTCCCTGGACTTACATTCTTGGAGAGAAAATTTGGGTTCTTTGAATGAATGCTCGCCAAAATATAGTTCGTATTTTTTCTCCGTATAGTCCTTGATAGGAGAAACTTCTTGGAAAACATCCTGAAGGCCATCGGTTTGAAACCAATCGTAAGTATCTAGTTGGCTTTGGATCAGGTGTGGTACTTTTAATACTTGTGGAATCTTAGCGTAACTTTCTTTATTATAAGAATCAGCGACGTTATTAGTGTTAGACAAAGATATAGCCATGAGTTACAACTCCTTGAAGATGTGATTACGGGATAAGACGCAAGAAAACAGGACGACATGATATCGTCCTTTTGAAATCTGTATTGAAGATGCCTTTAAATGTTATCTTTGGCATAATTAGTAACAATGAATTATATACGAATCAAATATGATGTCAATACTGAAATAGCACAACATTCAGGCCTGATAAAATTCAAAAATATTATCGGTTAAATAAGGATTGGTGAGATGTACGATTTAGTTATTAGAGACGGTTTAATAGTCGATGGGAAAGGAAAGCCAGGATTCATTGGTTCCATTGGAGTTATAGGAGACACAATAGAGATATTGCCTCCATACATAGAAAATCTAGAATGCGGTCGATCTATTGACGCAAGAGGGAAAGTGATTTGCCCTGGTTTTATAGATATGCATTCCCATTCAGAACTGAGCTTGCTGAAAAACCCAAAACATGAACCCAAGGTGCGCCAAGGAGTTACCACTGAAGCAATTGGAATGGATGGGTTATCTTATGCCCCATGTTCGGATGCCAATAGAGCAGATTTGGTAAAGTACTTGATTGCTTTGAATGGAGATGTCCCCGATTCTTTTGGCTGGTCTACTGTTAACGAGTTTTTGCAGTTATTCGAAAACACTTCTTCATGCAATGTGGCCTATTTTGTGCCGCATATTTCTGTGCGAGTCGAAGTAATGGGATGGGAGGCACGTTTGCCGACAGATGATGAACTTAAAAAGATGAGTGATTTGGTTAAGCAAGGTATGGCTGATGGAGCTTTTGGAGTGTCAACCGGTCTCACGTACACTCCTGGCGCTTATAGTGATACGAATGAACTGATCCATCTTGCTAAAGCAGCGGGGGAATATGGAGGATTTTACATGACTCACTCTCGTTATACTTTAGGCGACCGACTATTAGATCCGTTCCGTGAAGCCATTCAAGTAGGTAAAGAATCCAATGTTCCTGTGCACATCTCACATTTTCACAGTCCTGTTAATGGGCTTGGAGACCAGATGATCGAGCTTGTGAATGCAGCGTTAGCAGATGATGTTGAAGTTACTTTTGATCAATACCCGTATCCTGCTGCAAGTACCATATTGCATTCATTATTACCATACTGGGTGCACGCAGGCGGGATGAACGAATTATACAAACGAATTAATGATGCCTCACAACGCGAAGCAATTGGAGAAGGGATAAATCCGCAATGGGGAGGACAAACACTGGACAATTATATTTTTAGCCATATCGGGTCCAAAGAAAACCAGCAATGGATCGGGAAGTCGATCACTGACCTAGCGGAATTTAAAAACATGAGTGTAGTGGATGCAGTTTGCGAGTTACTTGTTCAAGAACGATTAAACGTTGGATTTGTTGCTAGGACAGGGAACATGGACAATATCCGCAAAATCTTGGTACATGATTCCCAAATGGTAGGTTCTGATGGTGTTATGCAAGGAGGACAACCTAACCCTAGAACATATGGAACTTTCCCTTATGTACTAGGAACATTTGTTAGGGAAGAGAACTTATTGAGTTTGCCTGCCGCCATATATAAGATGTCATATGGCCCAGCTAAAAGACTAGGACTGAACGATCGTGGTTCGTTGTCAAACGGGATGAAAGCGGATATAGTGATTTTTGATGAGTCAGAAATAGGTACTCAGGCGACATTTGAAGATCCAAAAATATATCCGTCAGGGATCGAATATGTATTAGTTAATGGACAGATAGTTATTGATAATTATGAACACACCGGGAAATCCCCTGGCCGAGCATTAAGATCTAGATAACAAACAGGAGTTGAGATGGAATTCGAAATAACTTATAGCGCTGAACAAGAAAAATTCAGAGAAGAAGTGAAAGTGTGGCTGCAAGAAAATGTGCCTTCGGGCATTGAACACCCAGCAGATTCAACTGATCTAACACTCGATCAGTATTTGAAGCGCAGAGAATTAGGATACAAGCTCGGTGAAAAAGGATGGCTTTGGCCTACAGCTCCGCAAGAATATGGAGGAGGAGGATTGGACGTCGAACATTCCATAGTAATTGAAGAAGAAATAGATAAAATCGGCCTGTCGTTACCTCCATATTATGATTCGGGCGGGCGTTTAGGCGGGAATTCTATTCTCGTTTGGGGAAGCGAAGAGCAAAAACAAGAGTTCTTGCCGAAGATATTTAAAGGAGAAATACGAACTTGGCAACTATTGTCCGAACCCGAAGCTGGATCTGACCTAGCTAACGTCAAAACCACTGCAATTCGAGATGGTGATGATTACATATTAAATGGCCAAAAAGTCTGGGTTGGGAGCGCATTCGGAGCAGAGTACATGTGGACAATAACATGTACTGATCCAGAGGGAGAAAGACATAAGAATTTGGGTTGGTTCATGGTCCCCGGAGATGCGGAAGGGATTAGCATCACGCCCATGAGTTTATTGTCATCAGCGGGTGAATCAGGTGCAGGTTCGGGAGTTAAAAACATTGTGTTTTTCGATAATGTGAGAGTGCCTGCAAAGAATTTAATTGGTGGTGAAAATAATGGTTGGCAGGTTGCTACAACCCACTTGGAACTGGAACACGGAACAGGCGGTCGGATCGCTAGGAACTGGATAGTCGATCGTATATTTGACCACTGTAAGGACTCAGTTGTTGCTGGCGAACGTTTAAGTCAAGATAAGTTTGTTCAAGACAAACTTATAGACATTTATGTTGATGCAGAAATTGGAAGACTGTTTCAACTGAGAAACTATTGGATGAGACATACGGGTGCTAGTTTTACATACGAAGGACCTCAAGCCTCTTATTTCCGAAAGACTTCAGGTCTCCGGATAGCTACTAACATACTAGAGATTCTTGGGCCTCACGCTCTTACTAATGATCAAGAATTGGCTGTAGAAGAAGGTCATATAGAGGCTCATCAGAGAGCCGCTATTATTGCACTTCATCCTGGAGGCACGACTGATATACAGAAAGTGATAATGGCCAGAAGAATTGGTATTGGAAGAGAGAATAAAGAAAAAGCGGGAGCACTAAAATAACACTATGGATTTAGCACTTACAGAAGAACAGGAAATGATAAAAGCGGCAACGCGTGAATTTGTGGAGCAAGAGTTTCCAAAAGAATTGCTCCTCGAGATCGATGAAAATCGGCTTCCATGCAAAACTGAATCTTGGGAAAAGCTTGTGTCAACAGGATTGTTAGCTACGTTAATTCCTACAGAGTTTGGTGGCGAAGGAGGTTCTTTCACCAATGCCGGGATTGTTTTTGAAGAATTAGGTAGGGGGCCAGTTCCAGGTCCTCATCTGTCATGCTTTGCGCTAGCAGTGAATATGATACTTCTAATGGGGTCTGGAAAACAAAAGGAAACTTATCTTAAGGGAATCGCGGATGGCTCGATGGTTTTAATACCTGCTATTTCTGATTCTGATTATGGCTGGAATCCTAAGCATGTTACTTCTACTGTCGATAAAACTAAAGATGGGGTGGCAATTACAGGAGAAAAAGTATTTGTGTTAGACGGAGTATCGGCTACCCATTTCATAGTACCTGCTAAGTCTGATGATGGAACTTTGGGATTTTATATTGTTGACGCTACTGCTAAAGGGGTAGTAACTAGGGAATTGCAAGGGTTTGCATGGCATATGGCCGAAGTGAAACTTGAAGCTGTGGCAGTCAATAAGGACGCTTTGATCCAAAATTCTTCGTGGGAGGCTTTTGAAAAAGCTTTGCTTGTAAGTTCTACTCTGTTGAGTGCGTATCAAGTTGGTGCTTGCCAGTTTGTGTATGAACTTTCAGTGGAGTACAGTAGGACTCGGGTTCAGTTTGGAACTCCAATAGGAAGATTTCAGAGAGTGCAGGATCACATTATCAATCTGGTGAATAGTTTAGATGGGGCTCGATGGACGACGAATGAAGCACTTTGGAAAATAGATTCTGGTAAAGATTACGAAGATAGTTGTCATCTAGCGAAGGCTGTCGCCAGTCAGGCATATCTAGATTGTTGCACATACGGACATGAAGTTCATGCAGGGATAGGAAGTTTAAATGAGTACGGTTTGACGTTGCATACAACGGCTTCGCGCACGTTGTTCCATTTTTTGGGAGACCCGAGATTCCATAAAGAAAAGCTAGCAGAGGTACTAGGCCTATAATTTACCCAAGCTTTTCTATGTCCTCTGGCGAAAGATTAAAGTACTTGGCGTCGGGATGGTGCATTACAATTGCACTGACCGAGGCTTCTGGATCCATCATGTATTCCTCCGTAAGCTGAACATTTAGATGAGATTCGACTTCTAGTAAATCAAACAATATCCGCTGATCTTCAAGTCTTGGACAGGCGGGATATCCAAACGAATATCGCTTCCCGTGATAATTTGCACGATGTAGATCAGTAAAGGAGTGATCTTTAGGATCAGCGAACCCCCACATCGCTCTCATTTGTTGATGCAAGAGTTCTGCAAAACCTTCGGCTGTTTCCAGCGCTAAGACTTGGAGAATATGCGAATCTAATAAGCGACCTTCAGATTTCCAGGATTCCGACACTTCAATCACATTAGGACCAACTGATGTGACAAACATTCCTATGTAGTCTGTATGGCCATCAGACTCAGGTCGTATATAGTCAGATAAACAAAGGCCATCCCTGTCGGATTGCCTGCCGAATTCGAGTCTTTTTATTGTTTCATTTCCCGAAGAATTCTTGATTAATATTTGGTTTCCTTGGGAATTGCAAGGAAAAAATTTAAACAATGCATTAGCTGTTAATAAATGTTTTGCCAATATTTCGCTCTTAACACGGTCTACAGATTCCAGCAAAGACATAGCATTAGGATCTCTGTTTGTTATTGCGGCCTCCCATCTACCTCTGTAACCTAGATGGCGTACAAATAGCATTTGCGGATTAATGTATGGCCAGATCTCATCCAGAGAATAGTCTAATAATTGGTGGCTCAAGAGATCAGGGGGGCTCGGTATGTCAAAGTCATGTGACACTTGAGCTGGTTTTACGGGATCTGCAGCGGGACGTGCTGATGCTTGAGCTGAGTTATTCTCTTCAATCATGAGTTTTGTTTCTTCAATGATTTGATTTTGAAGATCATTAAATAAAATAGGGTCAACTAGTTTGTTTGAATAACTTAAACCTTCCATAGCGTCTTTACAATAGATTACTGGTCCAGAGTATTCTGGGCTAATACGTAATCTTGTGAATCGGTTTGACAACGCCGCTCCTCCCACGAGGATGGGACATTTTATTTCAGACAATGTTAAGTCTTGGGCAGTCGCTACCATCATTTGGGCAGATTTAACTAATAATCCAGATAATCCTATGAAATCAGGTTTATGTTCTCGATAGGCTTCTATAAGTTCAGGAGGAGATACTTTGATGCCGAGGTTGATTACCTTAAATCCATTATTAGAAAGTATGATATCTACCAGGTTTTTACCGATATCGTGTACGTCGCCTTTTACTGTTGCCAATAGAACAGTCCCTTTGTTTATAATCTCTGATTTTTCCATAAATTGTTCTAGGTATGAAACAGAATGTTTCATTGCTTCAGCAGATTGCAGTACCTCTGCCACTATTAACTCATTTGCGTTGAATTGGCGACCGACTTCTTCCATACCTTTCATAAGAGGACCATTAATGATTTCCAAAGGGGCTTGTGATTCTAATCCTAGATCTAGATCGTCCGTAATCCCTTCTTTAGTACCTTCAATAATTGCTAGTGAAAGACGTTCGTCCCAACTCATTTGGGATCTGGATTCAGTAGTGGATTTGGGTTTTACGTCCCGGAAATGGTTTGTAAAATCAGATACTGGGTCCTCTCCGATGTCCCAAATAATATTTTCTGCTAGGGTGCGTTCCGACTGGGGTATAGCATTATATCTTACGATAGTCTCAGAATTTACAATAGCCATATCTAAGCCGGCCTGTATACAGTGATACATGAATACAGAATTAAAAACTTCTCGTCCTGCAGGGGGAAGCCCGAAAGACACATTGGAAATACCTAGAATCGTTTTGCAATTTGGATAACTTTCTTTTATTTTCTGGACGCCTTTTATAGTTTCAGCTGCGGAACCCTGGTAATTCGAGTCTCCTGTAGCAGCTGGAAAAACTAGTGGGTCAAATATAATATCTGTTTCTAGCATGCCATACTTAGTGGTTAATAGGTTGTAAGATCTTTTGGCGACTTCCAGTTTCCTGGTTGCAGATATGGCTTGGGCTTGGGATTTGTCGTCATCAATGCATCCTACTACAACTGAAGCACCATACTGGTGAATTAATGGCACTATTTCTTCAAATCTAGACTCTCCATCTTCTAAATTGATTGAATTTATTATTGACTTGCCCTGTAACATCTTCAGGGCTTCAGTAATTACTTTACTGTCGGTCGAATCTATCATAATTGGGGCTTTTGTTTTCTTTGTAAGCAGTTCCAGATAATGTTTGATGTCTGATAATTCGTCTCTGTCGGGGTCCTGCAGGCAAACATCAAGAATGTGAGCGCCGTTTCGAATTTGTCTTCTTCCTATTTCTGACGCTTCTTCTAGCAACCCTTGGGCAATCAGTCTTTTGAATCTTCGACTTCCCAAGACATTAGTTCGTTCGCCAATGATGATTGGTTTGGAGTCGTCGTCAATTAGCAATGCTTCGATTCCAGATACTCTGGTTTGAACCTCGGTAACGGCTTTTCTAGGGTGTTTGTTAGAGACTACGGACGCTAGTTTTTGAATATGATCTGGACCAGTCCCGCAACATCCTCCGACGACATTTAACCACCCGTTATCGATGAACCCTTCAATTGCTGAAGAAAACATATCTGGAGTTTCGTTGTAGTTACCATCCTCATCGGGAAGCCCAGCATTTGGGATACAAGAGATCGGGAATTTGGAGAATGTGGCAAGCTGTCTTATATGATCTGACATGAATGAAGGTCCTGTTGCGCAATTGATACCAATCCATAATAGATTCAGATGTTCAAGAGACGTGTAGAGGGCTTCAATATCTTGTCCTGCCAATAATGTCCCCATTGGTTCAATAGTTCCTTGTATCGCGATCGGAACCTGGAAGCCCAGATCTGCAAAAGCCTCCTTTATTCCGTCTACGCCGGCTTTGATATTTATTGTGTCTTGGCTTGTTTCTAAGAGTAAGAAGTCCACTCCTCCTTGGAGTAGACCATAGGCTTGGTTCTTAAAACTGCTAGCAAGTTCGTCAAAAGTGATTCCTCCGGTCAGACTAATGGTTTTGGTTGTAGGCCCCATAGATCCGGCTACGAATCTGGGCTTATCATCCGTTGAATATTGAGAGGCTGCTTCTTTAGCTATTCGGGCTGCTGCTAAATTTATTTCAAAATCCAGATGGTGCAAGTCATATTCGGCTAGCACTACCGAAGTCGCTCCGAACGTGTTTGTTTCTATGATGTCTGCACCTGATTGTAGATATTGTTTATGGATTTCTGATATGACTTGGGGTTTAGTTAGATTAAGGTGTTCATTACAACCTTCGTATTGTAATCCGCCAAAATCCTCCGGAGTAAGATCAAGAGTTTGCAAAGAGGTCCCCATGGCTCCATCGACTACCAGGATCCTAGAGTGAAGTAATTCTGTTATGTTTGGTTGTATTGTCTTTGTCATATTTGCTATTGTAATACTCTGAGGTTTAGGATAGCCATTTCTCAAGTATTTTGTCATTTGCGTTGATCCAATGGGTGTTCAACTTGATTCTCTCAAGCGACTGCCTTACGGATCTTTCTGCTGCTGGGGCGGCGTTAGATTTAAAGAAACTTTCAACGTCTTTGTAATCAGTATCAGACGCGAATCCACTAGTAATTGATACTAACCGCATCAATCCAAAACCTCCGCCTCCATATCGTTCATCAAGTGTACTCCAGTTATCTTTGAGGAAGTTCCAGGCTAAACGCTTGCCATATGGATTGTTTGCTACAGAACCGATGACTGAAATGGTGTCTTGCGAGCGGACATTGTCTCCTATAGATTGATTCAGGAGGTCCGTCAGTATGTCGGGCGAACTAAAACGCGCCATTGCAATTAAGAGACGAATCTTTTCCTCTTGGAGAGTGGTTTCCCGTTCTAAGTCCCACATTTGTTTGTAAACTGTTGAGTCCCCGTTTTGAGCTACCAAACTGAACACTATACCTCTCAAGTCAGCAGGAACGGTTTCAGGGTTACTAATGTATTGATTGAAAAATTCACGAGCTTTACCAATGGCTTCTGGGTCGCCGTAACCTCCCGATTGGCTCAAAACAACACTTCGGAGTAGGGCTGTCAGGTGGCTATCATTAGTTTTTGGAGTCCAACCAACTTCTGATGCCACTGATGAAAACAGGTTCTTCCCGAACTCACGATACTGTCCAAGGTAGGGTTTTTCTGATATCAGTAGTTCTATTTCTTTAAGATTTGTGGCTAGATCGCTCCATACTGAGGCGTCCGTTTCATTCTTGTATATAGACGCTATATCAAGGAACACGTCAACAGGGAGGTGTCCTGATCGAGACAACGCATAAGCATCATTTTGTACTTCTAGTCGGTCTGAGGGTGATAGGTGACCCTTCGCGATTGGATTTTTTAACTTGGTCCAATCTTCCGGGCTGTATAAGACTCTATAAAAGCCACTAACTTCGGGGTTAAGTTTTAGCCATGGGTACTGACTGATGTTTTCTATATGTATTTCTTTTGATTCATTTTCCATTACACTGGAATGGCATACATTGTTTTGAGCATCTAGGATTGATATAGGGATTTCCCATAAAGCGTGTTCTCGGTCATCATCAGAAGTCTGCAATATATGACTATATTTGAATCGTTGTTGATGTAGAGACAGTATGTTTTTATCGTCCACTTGGACCCTTAATACGGGGTATCCTGTTTGAGAAGTCCAAGTGTCCATAATTCGTGTAACAGGCTTCCCTGATGATGATTCAAGCGCTTGCCATAAATGCTCCGTCCTGGCGTTACCGTAACTATTGTTGGTCAAATAGAGGGTTAAGCCTTCTTGAAACACTGATGCTCCTAAGAATTGTTCTAGCATCCTTAAAACCGAGCCACCTTTACTGTAGCTAATCGCGTCAAATAATTGGCTCACTTCCGCAGGATTCTCTACTGTTTGCTCGATTGGATGAGAATTCTCTAATCCGTCAAGACTGAAGGCTCTATTTGTATCCATGTTTACAAATTGGGTCCACATGGCCCAGTCAGGGAAGAGCCAGTCAACGGCTTTATTACCCATCCAAGAAGCAAAGCTTTCATTTAGCCATAAATCATCCCACCATTCCATGGTTACGAGGTCTCCAAACCACATGTGGGCCATTTCGTGAGCTATGACTTCAGCTACTCGTTGTCGGGTACCAGCCGAAGAATTGTGGGGGTCTACTAATAATGCTGTTTCTCTGTACGTAATTGCACCCCAATTTTCCATTGCACCGGCTGCAAAATCTGGTATGGCTATATGATCCAATTTTGGCAAGGGGAAAGGGATGCCAAAGTAGTCGTTGAAATAAGATAGTAATCTGGTTGCTGTATTGAGTGCAAATTCGGCTTGGTCAGTTTTTCCGCGGGTAGTCCAAATGCGCATATTAGTATTGTTGTCAGCATTACTTTCTATCGATTCGATGTCACCAATGACGAAAGCTACAAGATATGTTGACATAATGGGGGTTTTTGCAAATGATACTCGTTTCTTGCCTGTTTCAGTGCGAGTGCTATCGATCTCTGGCATATTGGAGATCGCGGTTAAATTTTCAGGTATAAGCAACGTGATATCGAATGTAGCTTTTGCATCTGGTTCGTCCCAGCAAGGGAACGCTTTTCTGGCATCAGTTGCTTCGAATTGAGTGGTAGCTAAATAGGAAGTTTCTCCTTCAGGATTATTGTATTGGCTTCTGTAGAAACCTCTTAATTTATCGTTTAGAGTACCGGTGAAGGTTATGTTGAGAGTATACAGGCCGTTGTTGATCGTTTCAGGGAATGACAGGGACAATACTTCTGTGGCTTCATTTAGTGAAGCGTCTGCTGTGATAGAAGAACCACTGGTATTTAATGTGGCAGAGAGGATTTCGAGTTCTGATGCGTTAAGTTCGATGGTGTCAGATGGCTTGGTAACAGATATATCAATGTTGATTTGCCCATTGAAAGTGAAATTAGTGAAGTTTGGCTCTAAGGTTACTGCATAATTGGAAGGTTTAACATTCTTGGGTAATTTTAGTTCATTTCCTGTTATGGGCATGGGTAGCTCCTTGATCGATGTCTATTGTATGTAAAAGTTGTTTTGTCAACATGAGAATTGTATCACGATCCTTGGTTTTACATCGATTTGAGAATGTCAAAATGCCATTCGCGTTTCTGGCACTGTTAACTATTTGAAGAGATGCTATAATTGGGCTCTCGTGGCGATGCATCAACAGCAAAGTATCGCTATTTGTTTAATCAAGATATAGGAGGAAGTACTTGATTATGGCTCCACAAACAATGTTTGACAAAATATGGAATAAACACGTGGTATTTGAAGATGAAGGGCAGCCGTCGATTTTATATATAGATTTGCACTTGGTACATGAAGTGACGTCCCCTCAAGCTTTCGACGGGTTGAGAATGGCAGGCAGAGGTGTTCGCAGACCCGATCTGACTGTATGCACCGTTGATCATAATACCCCTACTTGGGAATTGTCTAAACCAGTAACTGATGAAATTTCCAAAAAACAACTTGATGCTCTTGAAAAAAACTGCAAAGAATTTGGATTAAATTTATATGATCGATTTAGTGAATTCCAAGGTATCGTTCATGTAATTGGACCCGATCTCGGATATACACAGCCAGGGAAAACAGTCGTTTGTGGTGACAGTCACACCTCAACCCACGGCGCTCTAGGCTGTTTTGCGATAGGGATTGGGACGTCCGAAGTTGAGCATGTACTAGCCACTCAAACTCTCAGACAATTTAAGCCTGGCACAATGGAGGTGAGAGTGGAGGGTCCTCTGCCTTTTGGAGTCGAAGCTAAAGATGTAATACTGGGCATAATCGGAGAGATAGGCACTAATGGAGGCACAGGGTACGTTATTGAATATACAGGAGAAGCTATTGAGTCCTTAAGTATGGATGGCAGGATGACTGTATGTAATATGAGTATTGAAGCCGGAGCACGGGCTGGAATGATTGCTCCAGACCAAAAGACTATTGAATATGTTAGGAATAGAAGATTCGCCCCGAAGGGTGAAGAATTTGAGAAAGCGGCATCTGAATGGCTTCAGTTAAGATCTGACCCAGGAGCGCAATATGACAAGGTCGTGGTGATAGATGCTTCGAAACTTGAACCAGCTGTGACATGGGGTACTAATCCGGGAATGGTTACTTCTATTTCTGGCAAGGTGCCTGATCCTGGATCTTTTGAAGATGCGGCGCAACAAGAATCTGCGACCAGAGCTTTAGAATATATGGGACTTGAACCAGAAACTCCTATGTCAGAGATAAAACTGGACAGGGTTTTCTTAGGGGCATGTACTAATTCTAGGATAGAAGATCTTAGAGCCGCGGCCCGGGTGGTTAAAGGGAAAAAAGTCCATGACGATGTCTATGCGATGGTGGTTCCGGGTTCCGCTCTCATAAAGAAACAGGCTGAAGAAGAAGGATTAGATAAGATATTCATTGAGGCAGGCCTAGATTGGAGAGTTGCGGGATGCTCGATGTGCTTAGGAATGAACCCTGATACCTTATCCCCTGGTGAACGTTGTGCGTCTACTTCCAACCGTAATTTCGAAGGAAGGCAGGGCAAAGGAGGAAGGACACATCTAGTAAGTCCTCCAATGGCCGCTGCTGCTGCGATAGCAGGACATTTCGTTGACGTCAGACAATGGGATTACCTTGATTAAAATAAGATAGGGAGAAATCATGAAAGCTTTTAACCAATATTCCAGTACAGTCATACCATTGAATCGTGTGAACATTGACACTGACCAGATTATTCCGGCCGTTTACTTGAAACGGATTGAAAGAGATGGATACGGAGAATTTCTGTTTGCCAGGTGGAGGTATAACGAAGATGGTACTGAGAACGAAGAATTCATATTGAACCAAGAAGGATACAGACAAGGAGGAATCTTGGTTGGAGGCAACAATTTTGGTTGTGGCTCTTCTAGAGAACATGCTCCGTGGGCACTGAATGATTATGGTATTCGGTGCGTTATTGCTCCAAGTTTTGCAGATATTTTCTACAACAATTGTTTTCAGAATGGATTATTACCATTGAAACTACCCGAAGAAGTAGTGGATCAAATTATACAAAAGGCAGAAAACAATCCAAATTTCAAACTGCACGTCGACCTACAATCTCAAAGAGTGTGGGATGAAGAAGAAGAAATCACTGTTGGGTTTGATATAGATCAGTTTAGGAAATACTGTCTTATCAATGGATTAGATGATATTGGCCTGACATTGGAGAATGAAGACAAAATAAAGGATTTTGAAAACTCTAGAGATTAATCAAGAACAGATTTGTAGGAGGATGCAATGGCTCTACCTAAACGTATGAAATTCGGGATATTTCTGGGTCCTTTTCATAGAGCAGGTGAAAATCCTACGCTCGCAATAGATAGAGACTTAGAATTGATTCAATTCTTAGACTTTTTAGGGTTTGATGAAGCTTGGATTGGCGAGCATCATAGTGCTGGATGGGAAATTATTTCTTCTCCAGAAATATTTATGGGTGTAGCTGCTGACCGCACTAAACATATTAAACTCGGTACCGGAGTGGTCAGTTTGCCTTACCATCACCCTTTCATGGTGGCTAACCGTATGGTCCAGTTAGACCACATGACCCATGGGCGAGTGATGTTAGGAGTTGGTCCAGGGGCATTGCCGGGTGATGCATATATGTTGGGTATCAAATCTACCACTCAACGTGAACGAATGGATGAAGCACTTGGATTGATAGTCAGGTTATTCAATGAGAATGATCCTATAACGTATAAATCGGATTGGTTTGAATTAAATGAAGCTGTTCTGCAACTTAAACCTTACCAGGAGAACGGGATTCCTTTGGCTGTTGCATCTGTCCAGTCTCCTTCAGGAGTACAATTAGCAGGGAAACATGGTGCTTCTGTGTTGACCATTACAGTCCCTAGAGATCCTTCTAAATCCCCTACAGATCTAAAAGATTTGTGGAATATAGCAGAAGAATCTGCCTCAGAGTATGGGAATACTATGGACCGCAAAGATTGGCGATTGGTTATACCTATTCATTTGGCTGAAACGAAAAAACAAGCCATTGAAGATATCAGAATAGGGGCAGGGCGGTACCAAAGAGAATATTTCGAAAGGACTATGGGCAGGGATGCGATTGTGGACGGGCCGTTGGAAGAAATAGTTGATGCCATGACTGAAAATGGTGCATGGATAGTAGGCACACCAGATGATTGTATTGAGGGTATAAAACGTTTGGACCAAAGGAGTGGAGGGTTTGGAGGATTGATGGTCCAAACTGTGGACTGGTGTCCAAGACAGAAATTACTCCAGAGCTATGAATTGTTAGCTCGCCATGTTATGCCATACTTTCAAGGAAGTGCTTTGAGTACTACTGGATCCAATCAATGGGCTTTTGAGCGGAGAGAAAAATTAATGAGCACCCGTGTACAGGCCATCGATAAAGCTAAATCAGATTATGCTAACCGATAACCTGTGAAGGTTGGCCTGTAAGAAAGAAAATCTTTAACCCGAAAAGGAGCATGCTATGCAATATGATTTTATAATCTTGGGAGCAGGATCTGCAGGGTGCGTCTTAGCCTCGAGGCTATCCGAAGATAAGAGTAAGTCGGTATTATTACTTGAAGCGGGTCCTGATTATCCTGAATTTGAATATTACCCTGATGATCTAAAATATGGATATGATCAAACGGCATCTGCTGTTGATGCCCCCCATAACTGGTCATTGAAAGGTATTGCTACAAAAGAACAGCTAGATCCAATTCCGATTCCTAGAGGAAGAGTAGTAGGAGGGTCTAGCGCTATCAATGGGCAGGTATTATTGCGAGGGGTTCCTGAAGATTATGATGCATGGGCTGCTATGGGCAATGATGAATGGGAATTTGTGAAGTTATTGCCGTATTTTAGAAAATTAGAAACAGACACCGATATCAAAGATGATTTTCATGGATTTGATGGTCCGATTCCTGTGAGGCGACATAAACGTGGAGACTGGTTGCCAGCCCAACAAGCCTTTTATGACGCTTGCGTGGAAAGTGGTTACCCAGATGATCCGGATATGAACCATCCTGACTCGACCGGGGTTGGAGCTATACCAATGAATAATCCAGATGGGGTCAGGATGAGTACATCACTCACTTATTTGAATCCAGTCCGCCACCGGTTGAACTTGACGGTTAAAGCGAATATACAAATTTGCAGGATTATTGTTGAAGATCAAGTCGCAGTAGGAGTGGAAGTACAAAGTGCTGGTGAAACATTTACTATATTCGGACGACAGATAATCTCATCTTGCGGAGCGATTGGTTCACCTCAATTAATGATGCTCTCAGGTATGGGACCAAAAGTTCATTTGGAAAAAATGGGAATTCGGATGATTAAAGATATTCCAGGCGTTGGAGAAAATCTCAGAGACCATCCGAATGTTAGGATTCCGGTCAAGGTAAAAGACGATTTCCCATTAGACCCCAAAGCGCCGCGGACTCAAGTGGCACTCCGATATACAGCAACTAATTCGGATTTAAGAAATGACATGCAAATTATACAGTCATCATTTTCTTCTCCGATGGGCGGAGACCCACTGGAAGGGGAAGGTATCAGGTTCACTTGTATACTTGAATTAGCTGAAGGTAAAGGACAATTGCGACTTCAATCGACTGACCCGCAAGTACAACCAATTTTGGATTACAATTATCTAGATAATGAATCTGATTTGAGTCGATTAAGAGAATCTGTGAGAATGTGCTTCGATTTTTTGGAAACTGGTAAGTATAGTCATATAGTAGAAGAAGTCATTACCCCGTCAGCAAAAGAAATTCTGACAGATGATGCCTTAAATTTATGGCTTAAACAAAATGTTCAGACTACCCATCACATATCAGGTACTTGTAAAATGGGCCCTAATCATGATGACATGTCTGTAGTAGATCAATATTGCAACGTGTACGGGATTGCTAATTTGAAAATTGTCGATGCCTCTGTGATGCCAGACTGTATTAGAGCTAATACTAACTGTACTACTATGATGATTGCGGAAAGAGTTGCCGATTGGCTTAAGTCGTAAGACCGAGCTGTTGGGCAGCTTGTTCACGCAGGACGAACTTCTGGACCTTGCCACTGGAGGTCATTGGGAAGTCCTCCATTATAATTAGATGTCTGGGGATTTTAAAGCTCGCGAGTTGGCCCCTACAATAAGTTTCAATGTCGCTGATCTTAATAGATGCATTTTTTCTGATGACTACACATGCGCATGGAACTTCATTAAGACGGGGATCGGGGACTCCTATCACTTGTATTTTCTCAATGTCAGGGTGTGTTTGTAAAAATGCTTCAACTTCGATAGGGTCAACATTTTCTCCGCCTACTTTTAACTGGTCTTTGTATCTCCCCAGAAACCTAATACTTTGGTTGGCAGAAATTGTCGCGACATCCCCGGAATGGAACCATCCGTCGGAATCAATTACAAGACTGGTTTCTTCTGGTTTTTTATAGTAACCCTGCATGATCGCATACCCTCTAACACAGAGTTCTCCGGGAACATCTGCAAGGACATTATCGCCACTTTCGGGATCAATAACCTTGAATTCATATCCAGGTAAAGGGAATCCAGAGCGGGTGCATCGTTCATTGATGGGACTATCAAGAAAGGAACGAGTGGCCCCAACTCCTACTTCAGTCATACCCCAAGCGGTAACGGTAGGGCATAGTTTTGTTTGTGCTTCAAATGCAATGGGTTCAGAAGCCTCCATTCCTGCAGCAAACAAGATAGTTCTAAGTGAGGCAAGGTCTGAATTAGATAAATCTGGATGATTCAAAAGGTCAAAAAAGTGAGTATCAAAACCATTCATTACCGATATTTGGTATTTACCAATATTGGATAGCACAGCACCAGCTTCGAATCGATCCATTAGTACCATAGAACAACCTGAGGTAATGGACATTAAGGGGCCTTCGTAGAGGCCGAAGCAGTGGAACAAGGGAAGGTACATAAGTATGACGTCTTCGTTGGTAAAGCCCATCCGATTTGAGGCGTCTTCTATAGTTCTAAGTATATTATGATTATGCATCACACCCTTGGGAAATCCTGTGGTTCCAGAGGTATACATTATTAGTACGGTGTCATCAGGGGAGGCGGTGCAGCTGTTCAGGTCAGTTGAAAAATTCTCGACCTCGCTATCATTAAGAATAAATTCTTCCCACGGCATGCTTGAAAGAAGGTGACGTTCGCCTAGGGTAATTATTTGATCTAGTTCTGGGAAGGTACTGGATCTGATTTTTTTATCTATGTTTAATTTGTTTAAGTCACTGCATGCATCGATCAGTATCTCTAAATAATTAATTGGACCGAAGTGATCTACAGTGATCAGGAACCGAGTGTCTGATTGAGACAAAATATATTCTATATCAGCCCTACGAAAGCGGGTATTGACTGGTACTGTGATAGCTCCAATGGTGCTAAGCGCGAATAGACAGAAAACCCATTCTGCATTGTTAGGCATCCAAATTGCAACTTTGTCACCTTTTCTGACGCCAATTTTAAGAAATGATGCGGCAGTTCTGTTTACCTCGTTCAAGAGTTGTTTGAAAGACCATTGTTTTGAACCATCTATGAGTGCGGGATGGTTAGGAAATCGCAGGGCGGTCTTTTGGAGAAGTTCGTGGAATGTTATTTTATTAAACCATTCGCTCATTATTACCTCTCTCGGTACGGGTTTGTTCACTTTGGAGAATTATAAAAGTCTCTTATTTTCTCTTTAAAGTCAGAATCGTAACGCTGCATTCTTCCTTGTCGTAGTTGTTCATCGGGGTCGGGGGCTCTAACCGGAGTCCCTTGTGTAGGTTCAAATCCGATTATTTGAGTGTCCAAAAGTTGCTGGAATTCCTCATCAGTTTTTCCCAGAAGATCTTTAAGAATTAGTTCATTATCTTGTCCCATGATGGGGGCAGCTTTGGGGGAAACTGCAGGAGTATCTGAAAACTTCCATGGTCTACTAGCATACGGTAGTGGAGGCATGCCTGTGCTGGGGTGGTGTTCTACTATTTCATAAAATGATCTTTCCTTCAGGTGTTTGTCGAACAATAAATCAGGGCTCTCCATGACGGATCCCGCGGCTATGCCGTTCTGCTGAAGAATATGGGTGAGCTCGTGATTGTTCCAAGATTGGGTAATTGCGTTGATAAGTGCATGTAATTCATCTTTGTTAGTTAATCTGTCTAGAACAGTGGAGTATTTGGTTAAATCGTCAACATGATTGCTTAGGTTCAAGATTTTGCTTAAAGTTATCCATTCCTCATCAGTTTTGACAGCAATAGTGATCCATTTATCTATACCTTCACAACTGAAACAGCCATGAGGTGCCATTATTGGATCATCATTACCATGACGAGGCTCGATTCGTTTATTTACTATGAAATCTAGTAAAGCTTCTGGTACTGTTGCGGATGCCGTTTCTGTCTGGGATATATCGATAAATTGGCCTTCTCCAGTTGACATGCGGTGAATCAGGGCAGACATAATTGCAAAGACTGTATGTTCTGCTGCAGTGTAATCAATGTAGGGAATTTCAGGCATAATTGGCATATCATCTCGGTAGCCTGTCATCAGGGCCATTCCTGATGCGGATTCAGTGGCCGGCCCTGTTGCTCCGAAATTAGCCCAAGGCCCGTCGAATCCATATCCCGTCGATGAAACCATGATTAGGTCAGGCCTAATTTTTATCAAGTCTTGGTACTCTATACCAAACGATTTCATAACACGGGGAGTAAAATTTTCTGCAAAAATGTCACTAACTTGTATAAGTTCTTTTAATAACCCTAATCCTTCGGGTCTACTCAGATCCAAAGTGAGCCCTAATTTGTTACGATTCTGCTCGTAAAAATTCGCTCCTCTATTCCAGAAGGGTCCTTCTGAATTATTTTCGTATAGTGATGCGTTTCTATAACTTTCTAACCGGTGAATTGACTCCATTCGAATAACTTGAGCTCCCATATCAGCTAGCATTTTCATAGCGCTAGGGATAGCGATCAACTGACCCATTTCTAAAACTCTTAATCCATGTAGAGGTCCTAGAGAAGTCATAATATTTGAGCACTCCTCATACTGGTAATCTGCGCGTCTGTTAATTGCAACACGTCTCTGAATATTTCTCGATTGTGTTGTCCAAGAGTCGGTGCCGTGGAATTGAATTGCGCGGGTGTTTTGGATAATTTAAAAGGGGCACCCGGGAATTTTATAGGCCCAGCTATTGGGTGTTCCACATCTACAAAATATTCTCGATGTAAATATTGAGGGTTTTCCAACACTTCCTCTGCCGACAAAATGATTCCATAAATAAATCTTAATTCGTGAGCTTTATAGAAAGTTTCAAATTTCTTCTGATGTCCGTACGACCTATCTAAAATTTCTCCAAGTTCTTCAGCATTTTGAAGACGAGCAGTAGGAGTACTGAATCTATCATCGATCAATTCGTCGGATCCTATAAATTTAGCAACTGTGTCCCAGTCCAGCCCTCTGCTAGTGTTGACGTTTGGATTTGGTAATATGAATCCGTCGGAAACTTGTCTTATGCGCGTGAGGTCGCCGCTGTGGTTTGGTTGTCTTCTGCGGACAGCTCCAGTATACGTGTAATTAGAAGTGGTGTCTCTTAAACCGTATGCTATGCACTCTTGAATTGAAACATCTATATGCTGGCCGGTTTCATGCAATATCTTCCAGTAGGTCGCCATCAATGCTGCATTAGCTGCGTTAGTTCCGGCTTTTATTTGGGCTTGGTTGAGAGCATGTTTGATGGGGGGTTGATCGTATGCTCCAAAAATAGCCATTAATCCACCAAGGGCGTATTCAGTAATTTCTGTGGCTTGATAATCTCTATAAGGACCTGTTTGTCCGAAATTCGAAATAGATACTAGAATCACCGAAGAATTGATTGTTTTTAGGGTTTCATATCCTAACCCTAGTTTGTCCATAGTCCCTGGAGAGAAATTTTCTATAATGATGTCTGTGTCTTTCACTAAATCTTTTAGTAACGATACTCCGTTGGGAGTTTTTAAATTAATCGTAATTCCTTTTTTGTTACTATTAAGATAAAAGAATGGGAGGCTAGATTCCATCGAAGGCTTGTCATGCACAAAGGGAGCTAAGTGGCGACCGGGTTCACCGTCGGGGGGTTCAACTTTAATCACCGTTGCACCCATATCTGCCATTAATTTACCGCAATAAGGACCTGCAATATAATGCCCAAGATCCAGCACCTTTATCCCCTGTAATGGTAATTTGCTCAACTTCCGTCTCTGTTTGCTATGCTAGCAGAATGTTCGCGTGTTTTTGCGACTCAAGGATTGTACCGGTAATTTAATGCTTAATCAAACGGGAAGAACACTTTAATATCAAGGCTGAATAAATGTTTTTGTGATGGTATACTCAGGGCTCAACTAACAAAATGGTAGAGTAGGAGTCATGTATGAACACTGTAGATATTGTCGCTGAAATTTTGAAACGGGAAGGGATTGAAGTACTCAGTTGTTTCCCGACAACTCCAATCATAGAATCAGCTGCTAAGGCTGGCATCAAACCAATCATTTGTCGGCAAGAGCGAGTCGGTGTTGGTATTGCTGATGGATATAGCAGGATCACAAATGGAAATCCCCTGGGTGTGTTTGCTATGCAATATGGGCCAGGAGCAGAAAATGCTTACTCCGGTATAGCCACGGCATACTCAGATTCAACCCCGTTATTGCTGCTGCCTATGGGGCATCCGACCGATCGGCAGCGCGTTTTCCCTCTTTACAATGCTATTGATAGTTTCAACACCGTTAATAAGCAAATTGAACAGATTACGAGCTCCGACTCTACAGATGACGTGTTCAGAAGAGCCTTTTCAGCGTTACGAACTGGTAGAGGAGGGCCGGTAACTGTAGAATTGCCTATCAATATAGCGTCCCAAGAGGTGTCTGAAGAGTCATTCCACTGGCCCTCTAATTTGAGCCCTACTCTTTCTCAGGGGAATCCTGCCGATATTCAAGCGGCTGCTAGGGCCTTATGTTCAGCTAAATATCCGGTGATCCATGCTGGTCAAGGTGTGCTATATGCAGAAGCTACTAATGAGCTCGTGGAACTGGCTGAATTGTTAGGGGTACCAGTTATGACCACACTCTTAGGCAAAAGTGCTTTCCCTGAAGTACATCCGTTATCACTAGGAACCGGTTCTGGGGTCATGCCTGGACCTGTTTATCATTTTGTTCGTCGATCAGATGTAATGTTTGGTATTGGATGTAGCTTCACAAAGCATGGTATGTCAATGAATATACCAGATGGAAAGACTATAATTCACGCCTCCAACGATCCTCGAGACATCAATAAGGATTATGAGATTGAGTATCCCATTGTAGGAGATGCTAAATTGGTATTACGGCAAATGATTGATGCATGCATTGATCTGGTTGGCGCTAAAGGAACTAACTCTGCCAGAGAGGAATTCGGTAGTCAGAATGCTAGAGAAATTAAAAGTGAATATGATGGATGGGTTAGCCAATGGCAGGGCAAATTAAACGACCGCATGCGCCCTATAAATCCTTACGCAGTGGTTTCGGGGTTTATGCAGGCTGTTCCACCAGCCGAAGCGATTGTTACCCATGATTCTGGTAGCCCTAGAGATCAAATAACACCGTTTTATAAATCGAATGGTCCAAGAACCTATATTGGATGGGGTAAATCCCACGGGTTAGGCACCGGCCTGGGATTGATTATTGGTGCTAAAATAGCTGCTCCCGAAAAAGTATGCGTGAATTTTATGGGTGATGCGGCTTTCGGCATGGTTGGCTTGGATTTTGAAACGGCTGTACGTAGCTCCGTCCCTATTATCACGGTGGTTCTTAATAATTCCACAATGGCTGTAGAGACTACGCAAATGGCCGATTCTCACCAGTTATACAGAACCCGGGATCTTGGTGGGAATTATGCTGATATGGCTATAGCAATGGGGGGATACGGAGAAAGAATAGAAGATCCTAATGATATTGTTGCAGCTTTTCAGAGAGCAAGGCGAAAAACCGAAGAAGGCACAGCAGTCCTGTTGGAATTTATTACGTCAGCTGAAACCGATTATTCTATAAAACGACCGTTTTAATTGGGAACAACCAAAGTGATGCTAATGCGGCCTGGGATAGCGACTGTCGGTGGCTAACTGAATAACTGACGTAGTTCAGTTTTAAGTACTTTCCCTAGGGAATTTCTGGGTAATTCAGCGGTGAAAGTTACTAATTCTGGTCGTTTAAAGCTTGCTAAAGTATTGCTGCAGAACTCGACCACTTCTTCCTGTTGAAGATCGGAATGTGGAGTTACTACTACGATGGCATGTACTATTTCTCCCCATTCTTCATCGATCTTACCTATAACCGCAGCTTCTTCAATGTCAGGATGGGTTACTAGTAGTTGTTCAATCTCTTCAGGGGAGATCATTTCTCCTCCCCGTTTTATGAAATCTTTGGATCTGCCAGCTAAAAATATGTACCCATCTTCGTCTTTATAAGCTAAGTCTCCTGTATAAATCCAACCATCTACTATAGCTGCGGCAGTTGCCGCTTCTTGTTGCCAGTATCCTTTCATCATTCGCTCCCCTCTGGCTACGATTTCTCCGGTAGTTCCTAAATCTACTTCTCTCCCGAATTCGTCAACAATCATGACTTCGACATCTTCTAAAGGTTTCCCGATACTGGTCAATCTTTTTAATTTGATTGATCTTTGTTCAGGAGTCCCTTCAATTATGTGATCATCTGGACTTAACATAGTGATTGTAGATGCAGTCTCTGTTTGGCCAAATGCATTGATGAACTGGACGTTTGGAAATTGCTCTAAGGCCTTGCTTATTACGTTAATTGGCATAGGTGCAGCTCCATAAGTGACCACTTTCAATGAAGCGAGATTAAACTCCGAGAATGATGGTAATTCCATTAATTGCTTGATCATGGTTGGTACGAGCATTGCGCGATCTACGGAATGATTTTCTACTAATTTCAACCACTCTGAGGGTTCAAATTGGCGCATTAAAACTATGGTCCGGCCGCCATAAATCCCTGCTACTAATGCTTGTAATCCCGCGATATGGTACAAAGGAACAGTAAGTATGTTTTTCTCGGGCTCTTCGGGGTCTGCCGGCGTAACATTAGATAACATGTACGATGAAAAACTATCGTGGCTCAGCAACACTCCTTTAGGGTTACCAGTGGTGCCTGCAGTAAACATTATTACAGACGTGTCTTCGGTGTCATGCTCGGGGAATAAGGACTGATCCCCGTCCCCTTTGAGCAGGCTGGAAAAGTAAGTAGAATCTGTAACTATCACCGTTAAGTTATGGGGTTTTTCTATGCTGTCTAGTAGTGGTAGGTATCTGGTGCCAATAAACAGTATGCAAGGTTCACATGCTTCTAGCATTTGATGCAATTCTTCTGATCTAGCCCTAAAATTGATTGGCACATACACAGCGTCTAATTGACTGACTGCGAAGAATATTTGAGCTATTTGAGGACAATTGACATCCATGACGGCGATTCGGTCGTTAGGAGATATCCCAAGTGACGATAAATTAGAAGCTAAGTTATTCACCGTCCTTTGTAAGGTATCGAAAGAGATCTCTTCATGTTCGAAAATAATTGCAGGACGATCGGGTACAATCGCACTTGAAATCAACAAAAATTCTGATAAGTTCATAGGTTTTAATCTCTCCCGGTTCCTGAAGAAAGTGTATCAGAACTGTCTATAATATGATTATGCAGGTAGGCTGAACTTATCGATTTAATGAGATTCATGTATTCTGGAGGCTTTGAGTTAATATCTTTGGCTATACTTTCCCCTTCCATTTGTATTTGGTTAGTTTGGACTACTCTGCTAACAAGTCCAAAATTCAATGCATCTTCACTTGTTATTGGTGATCCTGTCAAAAGAACATTTTTGGCGAATCCAAGTTTCATGGTGCGAGTCAAAGTCTGAGTGCCTCCAGCTGCCGGAATTAACCCCAGTTTGGGTTCAGGCATCTGAAAGATAGAATCTATAGAACAGATTCTGATGTCTCCTAATAAAGCAAGTTCAAGGCCAGACCCAATACAATACCCTTGAATGGCGGTAATGATTGGGATTTGGCAATTAAGAATTAACGCCCATAAATCTCGTTCTTGGCGGATCTCTCTGGCTTTAACTAATGAAGGGGCTGTCCCGAATTCAGTCAGATCTGCACCTGTGCAAAAATTATCACCCTCAGCTGTAATTAATACGCTTCGAATTTCTTTATCCCATTGGAGATATTTAAATACAGTGAATAATTCATCTCTCATGACGGTGTTGAAAGAGTTGCCAATCGTGGGTCTATTTAGCTGGATGTTCAACGTCAATCCGATCTTGCTGACGTTAATGGTTGTGTAATCGATCATGTTTTCGCCCGGGTATACAGATCTTGTAAATCTATTTCTGTGTATCGTAGGCCAATATTTTCTAAATTGTGGGCGTCACTAACTGATACTGTCAAAAGAGAATGTTCTTCTGCGATGCGCTCGACCTGTGGCTTGCGGATATGCCAATTGTGAATGTAATTGTCTATTTCTATGGCATGTATATTATCTTCGATGAGTATATTAGGCGTATAGTACCCTGGGTGGCAGTATATTCTAAAAATTGTATCGTCCGACAGAAATAATTCCGTAACTTGATATTCATCAAAAGGACTGGAAACAGGCCTGACTTCGATTTCCCATCCTGGTATTATGATAATCTCTCCAGGATATAACTCTTCGACCAGTTCCCTAAATTGGAATGCCCATTCGTAATTGTGATGATCAGTAATCGCGATACCATCGATCCCTTTCTTTTTGATCTCGTGGACAACTTTTTCTGCTATGGAAACGGAAGGTTCTTGAAAATTGAATGCTTCCCAAATATGAGTATGTAAGTCTAGTTTAAGCAATTGCTATTGTCCTGAGAAATTAGGTGTTTGTTTATTAAAGAAAGATCTCAAACCTTCCATTCGGTCTGCAGTTGATTGGAGTAATACGCTTAAATCTCCTTCTAATCCCAAACCGTGTGAAAGGGGCAAAGATATCCCGGCCGTGATGGATTCTTTTATAAATTTCATGGAATTTGGAGACATGGAGGTTAATTGACTCAACAAATGTTCCGAAGCGTTTGCCAGTTCTTGTTTAGTGGTGACTGTGGTTAGTAATCCGACCCTCAAGGCTTCAGACGCGGTTAAAGTTCTTCCTGTGTAGAGCATGTCCGCAGCGATTGTTCTTCCCACGTTGTTAATTAACTCTGGAATGCCGTTGTCCCAAGGGAAGTTAGTATTTGTTACTGATATACTGAATGAGGAAATGTCTGAACTGATTTTTACATCCGCTGCGAGCATGAATTCTAATCCATGATCCGAAACCTCTCCATCTATGATCACGACTACCGGCACCGGAATATGTTTGATTATGCGTGAAACTTGTAATTTCTCCAGTTTTTCGTGGAGTTGATGAAGCGTGAGATCATGATTCCCGAGGATAGTCTGACGCTGAGTGGCAAAAATGCCAGCAGTAGCGCTTTTAATTACCCATACCCGAATATTCGGATCCCATTTATGATTATTCACAGATTCTTCTAAGAGACCGCAAAATTCTTCAGTTATAAGATTGGTGCCTGAAGTGTCTTTGAGTGTGACTATACATCTGTGCTCGTTGATTTCCAGGTCGAAATTCATACATGTATTGTAGCTCTTGAGTCAACATATAAATTTTGTACTAGGAATGCATTTGATCATTGCGAGTCAACAGGACTAGTAGCTTGACAATAAATACCCCCTTTTTTATAATTTTTGTTCGCGTAGAACGTCTAATATGTTTCTACGTGAAATCACGCTATAGAGCGCAAGTTTATAGGAGGCTGAATTGGCAATTAAATTTTCTCCATTAGGTGAAAGAGTGGTAGTCAAGCCTAGGGACCAAGAAGAACAAACCACAGGTGGTATTTATCTACCTGATACCGCGAAAGAGAAACCTCAAGAAGGCGAGATTGTAGCAGTAGGACAAGGCAGAGTAGCAGATAATGGTACTCTGGTAGCTATGGAATTAGCCGTAGGTGACAAAGTAATATATTCTAAGTTTGCCGGAACGGAATACAAAGATGGTGATGATGAATATCTGATCATGCGAGAGAGTGACATCCTCGCAAAAATATCATAAGTAATAGTTAGGAAGGAGGACTAAGATGCCTGCAAAAAAGCTGGCTTACTCTGAGGAAGCAAGAAAGACCCTTAGGGTAGGTATCGATACTTTGGCTGATTCAGTCAAAGTCACATTAGGGCCTAAAGGCCGAAACGTAGTATTAGACAAAAAGTTTGGACCGCCGTTGGTGTGTAGTGACGGTGTCACTATAGCAAAAGAGATAGAATTACCTGATGCTTTCGAGAACATGGGAGCTCAGTTAATTAAGGAAGCAGCTACTAAAACCAATGATGCCGCTGGAGATGGTACAACCACTTCGATTGTGCTTGCTCAGGCAATCATCGCAGAAGGCTTCAAAAATGTAACTGCCGGTAGCAACCCTATGGCTATCAAACGGGGTATAGAAATTGCTGTTGGAGCTATAGTTTCCGAACTTCAAGGGATGGCTGTTGCAGTTGAAACTCGAGAGACTATCGCGCAAGTTGCAAGTCTTTCTGCTCACGAGGATGCGATAGGAGAAACTATCGCTGAATCAATGGAAAAAGTTGGCAAGGATGGCGTGATAACTGTAGAAGAAAGTAAATCACTATCCGATGAAATAGAGTATGTTGAAGGAATGCAAATAGATCGAGGATATATATCGCCTTATTTTGTAACTAATTCTGACAGGATGGAAACGGTTATTGAAGATGCCACTTTGATCATAACTGATAAGAAAATATCAGCTGTACAAGATTTGGTCCCTGCTCTAGAAAAACTTATTCAGATTGGCAAGAAAAACGTTGTCGTAATAGCTGAAGACGTTGATGGAGAAGCACTCGCAACACTGGTTGTAAACAAACTGAGGGGAACATTAAATATATTGGCTGTGAAGGCTCCTGGATTTGGCGATAGAAGGAAAGCAATGTTGGAAGACATCGCTATTTTGACCGGAGGTAAGGTCATCAGTGAAGACACCGGTAGCAAAATTGACACCGCTGAAATTGAAGATTTTGGTACCGCAAGGAGAGTGTCATCTACCAAAGACGAGACAACTATCGTTGAAGGACATGGGTCTGAAGGCGATATAGGTGGGAGAATAAATCAGATAAAAGCTCAGATCGAAGATACTACTTCTGAATTTGATCGCGAGAAATTACAAGAGCGCATGGCTAAACTCACAGGCGGTGTGGCCGTGATTAAAGTGGGTGCTGCCACAGAGATAGAGCTCAAAGAACGTAAAGCTAGAGTAGAAGATGCTCTATCTGCTACTAGGTCCGCAGTGGAAGAAGGAATTGTTCCTGGCGGCGGAGTCGCAATGGTGAGGGCTCAACGAGCCTTGGATGCCTTGAAAGATTTGGATCGAGATGAACAAGTCGGCGTGGATATCATTCGACGTAGTGTAGAGCAACCTATGAAAGTGATCGTTGAAAACACTGGACGCGAAGGTGCTGTCGTACTCAATGAGGTCCAACAACACTCAGACGACTACGGGTACGATGCTGACGCAGGTGAATATGGTCCTATGTTAGAAGCTGGTATTGTAGATCCTTGTAAGGTTACTAGGTATGCATTACAGAATGCTGCGAGCGTAGCTTCAATGGTCTTAACTACAGAATCAATGATTACAGAAATACCAGAGCCTGCTAGTGCAGCTCCACCAGCAATGCCACCAATGGATTACTAAACCTATTAGTAAATCTTAAGTATGCCCCTCCAGAAAGTGAGGGGCATATTTTTTTATTTTGTTCGGTAAGAGAAATTAGAACATGATTAGGGGTATGAATGCCTATAGATAAGTTGTATCAGTCAGCCGAGGAGGCCCTTGCCTGTTTAAAAGATGGTGATGTGGTCGGTATTTCTGGTTTTGAAGGCCATGGTGAACCAACTACTTTACTGCATGGATTAAACCAACTTAACCTAGAACATCTTACATTAGTGTTTGACATGCCTATTATGCAATATTCATTGGGTGAAAACATCATCAGTGAAATGTGTAAGTCAGGAAAAGTGGATACCTTGATTACTACCAATGCACCCCAAAATCCCCAGTTTGAGAACTATGGTAGTTTAAAAAAAATTGTAGTTGAGGTTCTTGATCGCAACCTCATCGCAGAACGGTTGAGAGTAATTGGAGCAGGGTTGGGTAGCGTTGAATTTATGAGGCCCACAGCCTACAACAAGCAGCATGAAGGCATTAGACTTGATGTGGCTTTAATTAAAGGCTTACAGACGGATCATTTAGGTAATACCATCTATGAAGGGACAAAAAGGAATTGGTCTCCTGTGATGGCTATGGCAGCTCGGATAACAATAGCCGAGTCCGACTCGTACGTAGAGGCCGGATCAATTGATCCCGAAGGCATAATCACCCCAGGAATCTATGTCAATCGTGTGGTTTGTTCGTGATTACAACGTATGGTTTGTGAGGACAGAAATGGAAATTAGCAAATCTAATCAAAATCTATTGAAAAAATGTTCGGAATATTTTAATCAAGGTAAAGTCATATCACTGGGTACAGGATTACCTTCTTTGTTGCCGTTTGTGCTGAATGGGTCCCATGACTCGATCTTTTTGAGTTCATCGGGTCTTGTAGGTGACTGGAGGGCCTCAACGGCGACTACTAAGTATATCGATAGTAATGGCCAATATGTAACGCTGATGCCTGGAAGTTCTATTGTAGGAATAGGAGAGAAAGCGTCTATCATATCAGGCGGATACGTGGACACTATATTGATACAGCCCACAGAGGTAGACTTGCAAGGCAATTGGGATATTGACGGTCCTGATACCAGTGAAATAGATTCATTGGTTACTAATTGCAGTCAGGTCATCGGGTTAGTTCCACTGAACGGTTTACAGAAATTCACATACCAACTTGACCCGTCTCGTGGATTTGAGCGACTCTCAAAAATTATTACTGAGAGATGCGTCTTCGGTGTCGATGGAGGTAAACTAGTTGTTGAAGAACTAGCCAATGGAACAACCTCTGATGACATAATGAACGCAATTGGAATCAATGTTCCTATAAGTCCTAATTGCCAATATTACGATGTAGACAAAGTAGGAACTTCCTCTGCAGATATGATTGGTTCTAAGGTTTGTAAAGACGGTGCTTCAGCTGTAGTTGATATACAGGACGGCGCTGTAGTTATGATTGACGGGTTTGCCGGACCGGGAGGTATGGCTCATTATTTGCTTGTGTCTCTAAGAAATCAAGGTGCGAAAAACTTAACTATAATTAGTAATACTGCAGGCATAGCGCGAGTAGTTAATTTCGGGACCCCTCCTGGTAAGCTTGTAATTGACCATAGTATACTGATTGATAATGGACAGGTTGGGAAAGCTATTGCGTCTTACCCTGTTTCTCCTTCCGCTTCTAACCCAAGTTCTTTCGAACTGGCTTATAGGGCGGGAGAGGTTGATTTAGAACTTGTCCCCCAGGGCACTCTGGCAGAGCGTCTTCGTGCAGGAGGGTCTGGTGTCAAATATTTTTATACCCCCACTGGCGCTGGGACTCTTATTGCAGAGGGAAAAGATTCAAAATCATTTGAAGGGAAAAACCACATACGAGAATCTGGATTGGTGGCCGATTATTGTATCATTAGAGGGTATAAAGCCGACCGATTTGGCAATGTCGTTTACAAAGGCACTTCTAGGAATTTCAATGCTGTAATGGCACCGGCAGCAAGAATTAGTATTGTCGAAGTTGACGAGATTGTTGAAGATGATGCCTTGGATCCCGAACTTATTGTAACTCCGGGACTATTTGTGGATAGAATAGTTGTTCGGCCTGCAGAATTCTCGCCTTACGAGTAAGATTTAAAATTCAAGAGGGTTTGTATATGGAAGGACTGAGACTCGACAGAGAAATTGTTGCCATGCGAGTAGCAAAAGAATTGCCTGACGGTGGATATGTTAATTTAGGAATAGGTATTCCCACTTTAGTGTCTAGTTTTGTCCCAGATGGGAGCGTAGTGTTTTATCACAGTGAGAGCGGAGTGTTGAATTGTGGTCCTCTCGCTGAAGTCGAAGAAGAATGTGACATTGATTTGATTAATGCTGGGGGCCAATTCTTAAAAAGGGTACCGGGTATGGCTTTTTTTAGCTCGGTGGAAGGTTTTGCCATGATACGAGGGGGGCACGTAGATGTGACCGTTCTTGGAGCGCATCAAGTATCTTCTAAAGGAGACTTGGCGAATTGGATGCTACCTGAGCGTGGTGTAGGGAATATTGGAGGCGCTATGGATTTGGCTGCTGGCGCTGGTACCGTGATTGTTGCAATGGAACATAATAGCCGAGATGGAGGACATAAAATTGTCGAAGAATGTACCAATCCTTTAACTGGAAAAGAATGTGTTACTTTGATTGTTACAGATGTAGCGGTTATGCGACCTACAAAAGCGGGACTAGTTTTAGAGGAAATTGCGCCGGGTTGGTCTGTAGAAGGCGTGCAAGCTATCACAGGCGCTGGTTTGATTGTCCCAAGAGAAGTGAAAGAATACGAATTGTGACCGTTTTCAATTACGTTGACTTAAGGCTTGGGAGCGTGATAAATTCCTTCATTATGAGGATGTTGTTTAGGCCTCGCTGGAGTTGGTAATGTCAGATAAATTAGTGATAGCTGGTAAGGAATTTGATTCCAGACTGATAGTAGGTACAGGTAGATACAGGACTGATGCAGATATGGTGGACGCCCTGGAGGCGTCTGGTACCAATATGGTGACTGTAGCTATTCGAAGATTGGATTTAGATAACCCTGGTGAAAAAACCATCTTGGATCACATAAATTGGAACAGATACAATATATTACCCAACACAGCAGGTTGCTCTAGTGTGGAAGAAGCGTTGTATGTCGCCAAACTAGGTAGAGAGATCACGAAAACTGATTTCGTGAAACTTGAAGTTATAGCTGATGCTAGGTATCTGTTCCCAGATCCTGTCGGAACTTACGAGGCCGCTAAACAATTAATCGCTGAAGGATTCAATGTTCTCCCCTACATTCATGCGGATCCAGTTTTGGCTAAAAGATTAGAAGACATTGGATGTGTAACGGTCATGCCACTCGGATCAGCGATAGGCTCTGGGCAAGGTATTCACACCATAGAAGAAGTTAAAATTATTATTGAACAATCGAATGTACCTGTAGTTGTTGATGCAGGACTTGCTGTCCCTTCCGATGCAGCTAAAGCTTTAGAATTAGGGGCTGATGCTGTGTTGGTAAATACCGCGATTGCTCAGGCAGATAATCCTGCAATTATGGCCTCTGCATTTAAAAAAGGTGTTGAAGCGGGGAGAGAAGCGTATTTGGCAGGTAGGATCGACATCAGAACTACAGCTATTGCAAGCAGCCCAGCGGCAGACATACCAACTAATACGTGATTTTGTCGAAAACAAGCGAACCGTTATTGATGCTGGTTACCGACCGGCATGTTGTGGATAGTAGGTTTGATCTGCTTCAGAAAATCGACGCAGCTGTAAGAGGTGGAGTGAACCTAGTGCAAATCAGAGAGAACGATTTGCCAGATAAAGATCTGGAAGACTTATGCAAAGATGTAAAGAATCTGGTTGATGGTGATGCGTTAGCGATAATTAATGGAAGGATTGATTTAGCATTGTCTGGATATTTGGACGGAGTCCATTTACCAGAAAAACATGCGTTGTCTGATAAGGAAAAGATGCTTTTTCAATCGGAATTGTTTTGCAGTGGTTCATGTCACGATCTCAACAGAGCATTGGAGCTATATGCGATAGGTGTTGATGCGCTTATAGTAGGTACAATGTTTGAAACGGCGTCACACCCAGGGAAGTCTCCCGAAGGGCCTGCTTTAATTCAAGAGATTAAAAATCGGGTGGATTGTTCAATTCTAGGGATTGGTGGTATAACAGAGAAGAATGTGTCTAAAGTGTTGGATGCTGGTGGCAATGGGGTAGCTGTGATACGTGGGATTTTGGGATCATCTGATCCTGAACATAGTGCTAGACAAATAAAAAATAAATTATATGAGGCAATGGGCAAGTCAAATGATTAATTTAACAGTAAACGGGAAATTGATGTCATTTGATAAAAACATCAATATTATGGACCTTATAAAGTATTACAAACTTGATACTAAATTCGTTGCAGTTGGTCATAATGGAGATGTAGTGAAAAAAGAACACTATTCTTTAGTCACACTGAAAGACGGAGACTCTGTCGAATTAGTCAAACCAGTCGGTGGCGGTTAGATATTTAATATCACTTTCCCTTTACTTTGTCGTCCTGCTAAATGATTGTGTGCTTTACCTACCTCTTCCAAATCTAAATTTTGATCTATAATGAGCTTAAAATTGCCGGAGTATACTTCTGTGAGGATCTCTGTCATAGCTGCTTGATGATCTAGGGTCCCAAAAGGCGATCTCCCCATACTGAATCCAATAATGGTCCTGTTGAGAGTAGTAAAATCAGATGCAGGCAGGTTTGCCTGTTGCCCCGAAGCATTTCCGTAGCTAAGAAGCTTACCATAACTTTTGACACATCTCAGGCTTTTCTCTAATGTTGGCCCTCCTACAGCATCTAAAACTATATCTAGTCCTTCATTTTCAGTCATCTCCATGATGATTTGCTCGAAGTCATGTGTAGTGTAGTTAATCACATGATCTGCTCCTAGGGAACGGGCTAGCTCCATCTTTTCTTCTGTGGATGCAGTACTTATAACGTTGGCACCCCAGTGTTTGGCCATCTGAACTGCAATGGTACCTACACCAGATGCGCCAGAATGGATCAGAATGGTATGCCCAGACTTCATTCGTCCTCTGGTTTGTAATAGATGGTAAGCGGTAAGAAATGTGAGGGGCATACCTCCTGCGATGCTAGGATCTAGTTTGTTCTCATCGTATGGAAATACAAAATGCTTGTTTACTGACACCATCTCTGCGTGGCATTGAGGCCCCAATACTTGTACATGTTGGCCCACTTTAAACCCGTCCACACCTTCTCCCAATTCAACGATAGTACCTGCTCCTTCTAATCCCAAAGTGCATGGAAGATCCGGTCCAGGATATCTGCCTTCTCTTCTAAGTACATCAGCAAAATTAACACCGCTGGACTGTAATTTGACTAGGACCTGATTCCGTTTCGCTGATATATCAGGAATCTCTTCGATTTTTAAAACGCTAGTGTCCCCAAATTCATTTATTCTTACGGCTTTCACTCTTTTTCTCCTAGTATGGATTTCTGATGGGAATATTATATAGGTAACTGGGTGCTGTCAAAAGGAATATGCTAGACCTAGTATCACTTGATTTTACCTCTGAAGTTAGCGGTTTCATATACTTCAGGATTGATCATGTTTATTGGTGTTCCTTCAATAAAAGCTTCTATATCTTCCAGTGCACCACTATAGTACGCACTATAGGCCTCTTGAGTCACATATCCAATATGAGGGGTGATGATGACGTTATCAAGGTTTAATAAAGGATGATTGTCGGGCAATGGTTCAACATCAAACGTATCTAATCCTGCCCCTGCTATGCCTTTGTCTCGGAGAATTTGAACAAGATCATTTTCATTAATGATAGGGCCTCGGGAAATATTTATAATATACGATGTGGATTTCATTAGGCTTAATTCTTTATAAGTCACAAGGTCTCTAGTCCTGTCGCTCAGCCTAACATGGATAGAAACTATGTCTGAAAGGGCGAATAGTTCCTCTTTTGACACCAAGGTCGCACTATGTTCTGATGCGTGGCTCTCGGTCATGTTTTGGCTCCAAGCAATTACATTCATGTCAAAGGCTTTTGCAACCCTCGCTACCAAAGAACCTATATGTCCTAGCCCTAGTAGGCCGATGGTCTTTCCTTTAAGACCTACTCCCATGGTAGTCCCCCATTTGTGCTGCTTAGTATCAGATATTTCTCTAGGGATATTGCGAAGTAAATTTATGATCAATCCCCAGGTTAGTTCCGTTGGTCCTTCCCCGCTTCCTCCAGTGCCACAGATCAATATCCCTAATGCTGTGGCGGATTGAGTGTCAAATGAAGCGTTGCGAGCACCAGATGTAATCAGTAATTTGAGATTTGGTAGCTTTGATAATACCGCCTTGGGGAAAGGTGTTCTTTCGCGCATTCCCATAATGATGTCAAACGGCTGGAGCCTAGTTATTAATTGTGAATGATCAGATATGTGGTCTGAAAAAAATGTTATGCCGTGCTGAGCTTCTAACTTACTCCATTCAGCGTAGTTTCTTGCTACGCTTTGATAGTCGTCCAAAATGGCTATGTTCATAATATCGCTCCACTTGATTTTTGTTCAGTATAACTGTAAATTCTGTAGCCGTTAATAGGCAAATTAAACATTGCTTCAATGCAAAAAGCGTCCTCCGTGGTAACATAAAGGCTAGAGGTGGAATATGAATAATACGCAATATGACATAGTTATCGTTGGTGGAGGTATTATTGGTCTTTCTACGGCCATGCATATCGTGCAGAATAGGCCGTCAACAAATGTGCTGGTTGTAGAGAAAGAAAGTACTTTGGCAAAACATCAAACGGGTAATAATAGTGGTGTCATTCACTCTGGCATCTATTACAAACCAGGGTCTTGGAAGTCAGAATTTTGCGTAAGTGGAGTAACTAAAATCAAAGAATTCTGTGATGACAACGAGATTGAATATGTCGAGTGCGGGAAGACAATCGTAGCAACCTCCGAGGAAGAGCTAGGTAGATTGAATGACTTGTTTGATAGAGGCCAAGCAAATGGAGTGCCGGGATTAGAAATGATTGGACCGGAACGGCTAAACGAAATTGAACCTCACGTTTCTGGGATTAAGGCCCTCTGGTCTCCTAAAACAGGAATCGTTGATTATGTGAAAATCACGAATAGGTATGCAGATATTTTCCAAGAGAAAGGAGGGACGGTTTTATTGGGGACATCGGTAGAGCAAATTGATGCGAGAGACGAAGAAATTGTTTTGGAAACCAATAACGGGACCATACACACTAAGAACATTATCAATTGCGCCGGATTGTATTCAGACAAAGTGGCTGAAATGATGGGAGAAGACATCGGTGTTCGTATAATTCCGTTTAGAGGAGAATATTACAAGTTAGCTTCTGATGCAGAACATTTAGTAAAAGGGCTTATTTATCCGGTTCCTGATCCAAGATTTCCTTTCCTGGGAGTACATTACACTCGTAATATACATGGGTACGTGGAAGCAGGACCGAATGCTGTATTAGCATTCCAGCAAGAAGGATACAAAAAAAGTGACGTGAACATAAAGGAAATGTCACGGACCCTAATGTTTCCCGGATTCTGGAAGATGCTTAAAAACAATTGGAAAACGGGTATGTCCGAATTGTATCGTTCTTACAACAAAAACAAATTCGTGTCAGATCTACAACGATTAATACCAACTATAGAGTCAAATTCACTAGTGGCAGGAGGAGCCGGTGTGCGTGCTCAGGCTGTAGACCGGACAGGGTTTTTACTTGATGACTTCAAAATAGTCGAAACACCGAACTCCCTGCATGTGATTAACGCCCCTTCGCCTGGCGCCACATCTTCATTAGCTATAGGACAACATTTAAGTGAACTTGCAGAGGCTAACTTTTTTGGATAATGATGGATAAAAGTTTTTCGAAAATAGGGGAAATCTGTATAACACAGCCTCTTTGTGAGAAGTATGCTACAGGTGTTGGTACAGATATAAACACTTTTACAGGTGACGTCCCTAATATGCTGATTGTTGGACGATCTATTGCTATGATGCTAGACACTTTCGAGATACCTGATGGTGCTATTCATAGTACTCAGGAAATGACAAACGTCGGGTTAGCAAACGTTGGAGATACAGTTGTTTGTTATGCTCGAATAGAAAATAGACGGATAATGAAGAACATGGAAGTGGTGTCGGTATCCTGCCAATTTGAAATAAAAGATGGATCTGTTATTTGTGAGTCGAAGAGTGTAGTAATGGTGCCTCAGCATGCCTAAAAGAATATCTTATGAAGAACTTACTGGTTCCCCTATAGTAGTTACACAAGAATTAATAAAAGCCTACGCAGATGCCTCGGGCGACACAAACAGAATACATTTAGACCCTGAATTTGCACAGGGAACATCCTTTGGGAGAATCATTGCGCACGGCATGATGACGCTAAGTTTAATTGATCAAATGATGATTAAACAATTCGGAACAGCTTGGTCAAATAAAGGAATTTTGAAATCGAAATTCCGTGGGGCAGCCGGGGTAGGTGACCGCATTGCTAGTTCGGCAACTCTGAAGAGTGAAAAACAACTGGAGGGATTTCTGCGACTTACATTTGATGTGGCTGTACGAAATCTGGATACACATAACCTTTTGGTAGGTGGTACTTGTAGTTTAGATGTTCCAAACCTTGAAAAAGTATTGCTTTAAATTGTAGTTTAACCTTTTATTTTGGCTTAGTATTTAGAGGTTACATTGGGATTCATTTCGGAGATACAAAATATGTCAATAGCAAACGATACACGCCACGCTGGAATCACCATAGCTCTGGATTGTATGGGTGGCGATTATGGGCCCGTTGAAACTGTAGCTGGAGCGAAACTCGCTCTAGAACAATATAAAGGAAGTAAAGAACTAAAAATATTACTGGTGGGTGACATCAATGATATTAATACTTATGTTGGAGACAGTGAACAGTCTGGCCTAGCGATAGTACAATCGGAAGGTAAGATTATTGATGATGAACACCCGGTCGAAGGATTGAGACGGAAACCAAATTCTTCCATTGTTGTTACAACTAAATTGGTTAAGAGTGGAGCAGCAGACGCAGCGGTGTCAATGGGGTCTACAGGGGCATCCATGGCAGCTTCAGTAATGATTTTAGGATTGCTGCCTGGTCTGGATAGGCCGTGTATAGGCGGACCCTTTTTGGGACTAGCACCCAACACAGTATTGATGGATATGGGCAGTAATATAGATTGCAGACCTAATTTATTACTGAGCTTCGCTATGATAGGGTCTGTGTTCTCTGAAAAATTTCTCGGGATTGATCACCCAAGAGTTGGTTTACTTAGTGTTGGGTCTGAGCCTGCTAAAGGCAATAAACAAGTACAGGATAGTTATAAATTGTTTCAGTCTAGTCCAGTCAATTTTGTAGGAAACGTTGAAGGCATGGACTTTTTTACCGGCAAGGCGGATGTGATCGTGTGCGATGGTTTTGTAGGTAATATTTTGTTGAAATTCGCAGAAGGCATGGGTAGTGTGCTAAGGCGGTATACTCAGTCCCAATTATCCAAGATGCTACCAGGTGATGAGGCAGGAGAATTAGGTGAAAAATTATGGACGGAAACAAATTTAGCCAGATCCATAGGAGGACCTTTATTTGGAGTCAAGGCTCCTGTAGTGGTTGGACATGGGTCTGCGATGGCGGAAGAGGTAGCAGGAGCGATAGCCACGGCGCTAAAACTGGTTGAATTAGATGTTCAAAGTGACTTAGAAAGATCCTTGGTGGAATTGGCATCTCATCAAGAAACTGGAGCTGGGCTTGAGTGATATTTTGAAAGATAAAGTCGCCATTATAACAGGGGCTTCAAGAGGAATCGGGGCTGCTATAGCTAAACGATTGTCCGAAGAAGGGGCAAAAATCGCGATCAATTTTAACGCTAGTGAAGAAGAAGCAAAAAAAGTATTAGCGATTGTGAGTAAACACTCTGAAGGCCTACTGGTGCAAGGTGATGTGGCGATTCAAGAGGATGCTGGACGAATATTACAAAAAGTAATAGACACCTGGGGCAAAATAGATATATTGGTAAATAACGCTGGTATTAACAGAGATAAATTACTAATGCGAATGGATACTTCTGATTGGGATGACGTCATGGATGTAAATTTGCGTGGTACTTTTCTATGTACGAAATTGGTTATACCTTATCTGGTAAAACAAAGAGCCGGAAGGATAGTTAATGTGTCATCAGTTGTTGGGTTGTCGGGTAACCCAGGGCAAACTAATTATGCCGCATCAAAAGCCGGCCTAGTAGGGTTCACTAAAGCGTTGGCTCGAGAAGTTGCATCTAGAAATATTACTGTTAATGCTTTGGCTCCAGGTTTTATATCTAGTGGTGGGATGGTTGATGAATTGTCCGAAGAATCTAAATCCGCTATTTTGAAGAGAATTCCTATGGGAAGATTCGGTACAGTGGACGAAGTTGCAGAATCCTGTCTGTTTTTGTGTAGTGAGCAAGCAAGCTACATTACCGGCCAAGTGATTACAATGGATGGCGGAATGATTGCTTGATATTGCAAGATCTAATTGTGATAATATCCCTAGAGTACAGATAGGGGATTAAATGAAAATAAATAGTACAAGAATTAAAGGTCTTCCTTTTGGCATTCATTACAGTTGGCTCATTGTATTTGCTTTGTCTGTTGTACAAATATTTGGTACCTCGATTAGCTTTTCAGCAGGAATTATGGTTGCCCCTCTCACGAATCCCGAAATAGGATTTGGTTGGAATGTTGCGCTGGTGGGGGCTGGTATAGGATTTTATTATTTGACAGGCGCAATTATGGCACCAATAACCGGGTATTTAGGAGACCGATATGGAGCCAGGAAAATGCTGTTGTGTTCTGGCTTGTTGTACTTCATCAGCATGAACTTATTGGGTCAAATAAATGCAGTGTGGCAATTTTTCCTTGTTTTTGGGGTGATGCTTGCAATGACACAATCATTAGCAATGGTTCCTCTCATGGCCACTATTAGTGGGTGGTTTAAACAAAAACTTGGCATAGGAATAGGGATATTATATGCGGCAGGCGGTATAGGAGCGGCAGCGTTTGCACCCATTGTAGGGACCTCGATAGAATCGTTTGGATGGAATGTTACTTTTATGGTTCTGGGCTGCTTAGGTGGAGGGGTATTATTGTCATTGTTGGTAATAGTCCGTAATCACCCTTCAGATCTTGGTCTTAGTCCATACGGTAGTGAGCCTGGCACAATTACCAGAAAACCTACAGCCGAAGAAAAAGCACTAAATAAGATAAAAGCTAAGGTGTTCAATAAAGAAGTCCGAAAAACCACTCCATTTTGGTACTTACCAATGATCCACGGGTTTGGATGTGCGGGCCACGGAGTGATTCTTATATATATATTACCTTTTGCGATCCATCGTGGCGTATTTGAATCGTTGGGAGCCGCTGGCACTATATTGACAGTATTGTCTCTTGTAAGCATAGTGAGCCGTCTCACTGCCCCAATACTTGCAGAATCGTTTGGGACTCGGAAAATGATGTTTATAAGCCTTTTGATACAGGGTTCGACAGTTTTCTGGTTAATGTTTGCTGGTGATGCTTGGGCGTTTTATGTGTTTGCCGCCGTATTCGGTTTAGGATTTGGAGCGGAATGGACAGCATATATAGTTATCAACAAGCAATATTATGGCGATGGTCCTATGGGACATGTGTATGGTGTTGAACAAGCCGGAGCATTATTAGGACATGCGGTTGCTACAATTTTGTGTGGTATGTTACTAGGTCTATTTAACTTGTATTTCGATGCCGGTATTTCTTTTATGATGATATTCGTTGTCTCTATATTATTTAATGTCTGTGGTTTGGTGTTTATATTGTTATTGCAAGATACAAGCGAAGTAATCATTCCTGATTGGGAGAATAAGGTACATGTTCAGGATATGAATCCTTTAATCGACGGAACAGACTAGCATGAAAGATCGATTGGAACACTTTGTATCTGATAGTCTAGCTGCAGGTCTAACTAAGGAAGAAGTAGCAAGAGCTTTGACGGAGGCTGGCTGGAATCAAGAGGCGGTCTCTCACGCTTTGGCTTTATTTTCGGATGTTCAATTCGCAGTACCCGTACCGGCACCCAAAAGTGAATTTCATGCAAAAGAAGCGTTTCAATATTTAGTTTCTTTTATTACCTTATATATATCTGCTTTTAGTTTCGCTGCGTTGTTATATGCGTTCATAGACTTAGCGTTTTATGATCCTGGGGATTATGGAATGCCGGGCTCCGGCATTCCAATGGCTATTGCAGCGTTGATGGTGGCGTACCCAGTGTATCTTTACTTTACGTGGAGGTTATTCAAAGAAGAGAAGCAAGATTTTTCTAGAAACACTTCAAACGTGGGTAGATGGCTAACCTACATAACGTTAGCTGTTACAGCCTCCGTGATTATTGGTGACTTAATTGCTTTGATATTTACCTTCCTTACCGGAGGATTAGCTCTTCGCTTCGTATTGAAAGTCTTAGTTGTATTGATCATTACTGGCACCATATTTTTATTTTATAGGTGGCGACTAAAGCAAGGAGAAGATCGTGAAACTGTCAGTATTTGAGGTTAGCCCAAAAACCCTTGCTATAGTTGTTACAGCTGTTGTTATCGCTAGCATTGGTTATGGTGTGTTTCTGGCAGAGCCATGGCAGAGTCGTGCTATCAATACAGATATCCAGAGGATTGATGATTTGGATGAGATTGACCGAAGTATCAAGGAGTACTGGAGAGTTAAAGGTGAATTACCTGTGACATTAGATGATCTGGATAAAGGAGACTATTTTGTTTCTGAAGAGCAGAGGACTGATCCAGATGGCCTGCGGTACGGATACACCCGGCTCGAAAGTAAATCTTACGAATTATGCTCAGAATTTTATTTGGATTCTGATGAGAGTATTATGGAGGACTGGCGTGGAGACGAATGGGACCATCCACGTGGATATCATTGTTTTCAGTTTGATGATTTAGACCCATTTATCGGTAGTTCGACCATCAGATGAAGTTGGTTCTTAGAATCTCAGCACAGAATAATAAAGCCATACTGCCACTCCGGTCGTCATATCCAGACACCGCTGGTCTTAAATAGTAAGATTCTAAGTCTGGCTGGAGACCTGTATTGAAACAGGCATCAGTGACGTTACCTTCATGATCGACTCTACTTCGTAGGAAGTGCCACGCTCCTTCTATTATCGGGTCTACTGAATCGTCTAGTATGCCAAGAGCTTTACCTCTTAGTGCGGCATAACCAATTATGCATGTAGTGGTGAATTCAAGGTAAGTGTTTGGGAGATCCATGACTTGATGAAATCCTCCCGAGATATCTTGGAACTTTTTGATCTGATTGAAGAATGTAAGGAATTGATTAAGGATAACTGAGTACATGGGTCTGGTTTGCGGAACATAAGTCAAGTATTGACTCAATCCTAATATAGCAAAACCATTTCCACGACTCCAGAAATATGGAGAAGATTGAGAATGCCAGAATAATCCATTTTCTTGCTGCAAGTGGATCAATTCATAAAAAGAGTCCAATATATCTAAGTATGATACAGTGTCATGTTTTTCAAATGCTCTACCTAATATCGCTGATGAGTAAAACATGTCCTCTGTTCGCACTGTAGGGTCACAAGGTATGGGTGGACCATCGTTGATATTAAATTGATAAGTATTGGCTGCTTCGTCGAGTAGCTGATTCCATTTGTCATTGCCTAGCATGCTGCTTAAATCATAAGCCCATATAGCCGATGCTAGATTAGCGCCTGTGGGGTCAACACCGAATGGTTTTTGCTCTCCTAGAGGGCTGTTGGAAAGCATTTGGTCCAATTCTTTGGCTATATTGTTTGGTCCCTCCATCTGTTGGGCTATGTGCAAGCAAGCATAAACCCCTACTCCTTGGGTGTAATTAACCAGGGTTAAGTCGTTTCCGTAAACTTTCATTAGATCCTTTGCCAGTTCTTGCGGTGTTCTTTTTAATTTGTGTATGATATCTAACCTTGATGAAGACCGAGGGAGGTTGAGGGCTTGTTCAATATGTGAGCAGATTTCTTGGATTTGGTTTGTACAGGTAACTACTGGTACGTTTACGATAGACTTTAATGAGAAGGATTCAGTGCTACTGATCAAGATAGCGTCAGGTACGTGATTACTTATTCGTTTGTATAAATACTTTTCAATTACATTATCTTCAAAATAAAAATTGGATAAATCGGAGTTGAAATCGAAACGTAAGGTATTGTCGGGAACTATTAAAATCGTCGTAACGGACGATCCATATTTGGTTATGATTGATTCAGCAGCGGTTTGAATTTCTAGAGTGCGGCTTGACTGTGTTTCGGTTACTATGATGAGGATTGACGGTTCATTACCAGTTTCGTAAAGATCGGTACGGAACTCCCAGCCAGTTAGTGGCTCTAACGATGAAGTGCTTCCCCAATAGATAGCTTCCCATGAGTTTAAATGGATCGAGTGTAAATTGCTCATTTGGTCTCCAGTGATATGCTATTTTTGAACTATATTAATATTGACGGGTCTTTGGGCATGGACAGTGAACGTCAATGAAACTGATCCGCCACCATCCGTACTGTTGATGACCTCTATATTCTCCGGACCCTCTAAGTATTTAATGTCCCCGTCTGAAAAGGAGAAAGGTCTGTCATGCCCCGGATAAAAAGTGTTGGATGTATCGATCATTTTTTCAACACTGTTTTGGGCGTCGTTAACATCCCAAAAAACGTTGTAAGGTAACTTACGAAGGACTGTTCCGCTGTCAGGTAGTGCATCTCCTGCTATAAGAATTGATTCACCACCTAGATCGGCTAGGACACTGATATGCCCTTTGGTGTGACCTGGTGTTTCAATTACCCTAACACCTTCAACTATCTTATCCCCGTCACTTACTAATTCCAAATTCATCTTTTCTAACATGTCCGCTATGTATTTGACGGTGGCATGATCCTGTGGCTTGGGATCCCTAGCGTAGTCATATTCGATGGGATTAACAAGGATCCTAGAATTTGGGAACATATCTGTATTTTGGCAATGGTCCCAATGCAAATGTGTGAGTAGCACTATATCTATATCGTTAGGCTCAAGATCCAAATCCGCTAGTTGTTTGTGTAATAATCCTCGCCTGGACCCTGGACCTGTGTCTACCAAAATCCGAGTGCCGTCAACCGTTATAAGAGAGTTGGTTGAATATCCAAATGAACCTTGATCTGAGTTTAGAGCGAATCCATAGGTTAATACGTCTAGATTGATCATCTACTGTTACCTCCAGATTGACTATGATTGATGATTATAACATTTGCGAGGATCAGTAAATTGATAAATGATTGATAAACCAGGTAATAAAGTTAAGACATTTTGTTTTTGTTTTTTAAAACACATATGATAGAATACTTGGTTAGATGGTGAGTAAGTGGCTATATTAGGAAAGACATCACATATTGTAAACCGGATACAAAAAACCGACGGTGAGACGTTGCTGAATCCCCTTTTTAAAGGGGATTTTTTTTAGCCATGGATAATAATCGCAATAGGCACATGCTTGATCTAGACCAACTATCTAAGGTCCAAATTGAAGAACTGCTCGGTTCTGCTTTGAAATATAAAGACATCTTGCAACGCGACATGAAAAAGCAAGACGAACTCAGAGGGAAAATAGTTGTCACATTGTTTTATGAGGCCAGCACGAGGACAAGGATGTCTTTTGAAGAAGCAGGTAAGATACTAGGATCTGATGTTATCAATGTGTCGGCGAGTGGGAGCAGTGTAGAAAAAGGTGAATCTTTGGTCAATACTGCTAAAACGATAGAAGCAATGAATGTGGATGTGGTGATCATTAGGCACCCCCATTCAGGAGCACCATACATCCTTGCCGAACAGTTTGAATCTGCTTCAGTTATCAATGCGGGAGATGGAACGCACGCCCATCCAACGCAAGCATTGCTAGATTTATTCACTATCTTAGATCATGTTGATTCTATTCAAGGGCTGAAGGTCGCGATAGTAGGCGACGTGATTCATAGCCGCGTAGCTAGATCCAATATCCATGGTCTCCTCAAGTTAGGAGCAAACGTGGTTTTGTGTGGGCCGTCAACGCTTTTGCCCAAATCAACACCATGGTCAGAATATTATGAATCACAAGGCAGTCTGGATCTTGTGACCGATTTGGATGAAGCATTAAATAAGGCTGATGTAGTAATGACATTGAGATTGCAGAATGAACGCCAGTTATCGGGCTATATCCCTAGTGAACGAGAATACATTGCTAAATGGCAAATAAATTCTGAGAGTATAGGAAGGAACTGTCCAGATGCATGGATAATGCATCCTGGGCCTATGAACGAAGGCATAGAAATAAGTGAATCCGTTGCAAAAGGTCCGAAATCTCTAATCCAAGAACAGGTTGAAAATGGAGTTGCTATTAGGATGGCCGTTCTCAAATCGGTCTGTGATATAAGGAGTGGGATATGAGTACACGGAGTATTCTGCTGAAAAATGGAAGGATAATTGACCCGGTTCACAATATGGATCAAGTAGGTGATGTTTTAATCCAAGATAATTTGATTCAGTCAGTCGGTGGTACGGTTGAAATGGAAGCTACTGCTGACTTAGTCCAAATCTCTGCGGAAGGATTAATTGTTTGTCCGGGGTTTGTAGATTTACACGCCCATCTCAGAGAACCAGGACAAGAATATAAGGAAACGATCAAGACGGGTACGAAAGCAGCTGTAAAGGGAGGATTCACTTCGGTGTGTGCGATGCCAAATACCGAACCGGCTATTGATAGCCCGTCAATGATCGAATTCGTGAAAATGAAAAGTGCTTTGGACGGGGCGTGCAGAGTCTTCCCGATTGGTGCAGTCACAAAGGAACGTAAGGGCAAATCTATAGTAGATTTTCTTGAAATGCATTCTGTAGGAGCTGTGGCGTTTAGTGACGATGGAGATCCTGTTTATGATTCTGAAATAATGCGTCTTGCCCTTGAATACGTGGGGCCCATTGATGTTCCTATCATGAATCATTGCCAAGATCTGTGTGTCGCTCCCAAAGGAGTTATGGCTGAAGGAAAAGTTTCAGAATTGTTGGGACTGAAAGGGATACCAAATTCAGTAGAAGACATAATGGTGGCGCGTGATATCGCATTGTGCAAAGCTACCGGAAGTAAAGTTCATATTTCTCATGTTAGTTCAGCTGGCTCGGTTGACTTGATTAGATTAGCAAAAGAACAGGGAATCAATATCACGAGTGAAGTGTGTCCGCATCATTTGACACTCACAGACCAATCTGTCCTTACTGACGCAGGCCACTATACCGCTAGTCCCGGAAACGCGTACGATACAAATTCGAAGATGTATCCTCCTCTTAGGCCAAGATCAGATGTAGAGGCCTTGATTGAAGGTCTAAAAGAAGGTGTAATTGATTGTATAGCTACAGATCATGCTCCGCATGATGTGGTGAGTAAGAAAACCACGTTTGACAATGCCGCCTTTGGGATTAGCGTATTTGAAACTGCTATTGGTTCGTTGTTGGGCTTGGTTCACGACAATAGATTGTCTCTGCCTAAGATGGTAGAGGCTTTGACGAAGGGTCCATGTAGTGTGTTGGGGCGCTCTTTTGACCAATATAAAAGTCTACGGCAAGGAACTGTAGCTGATATTGTACTGATCAATCCAAACACCTCATGGGTGGTTGACACTGAAAAGTTTGAGTCCAAGGGCAAAAACACACCCCTCCATGGTAAGACGTTACAAGGACGGGTAGTCTTGACCATGGTTGACGGTGAAATTGTATTTAATGAGTTGGGCGCTGATGAAAGGAGAAACGGGTAATTTATGAATCGTTACTTGGTACTAGAAGATGGGTCAATGTTTTCAGGAATTGGTTTTGGAGGGCATTCAGAAACTAGTGGAGAAATGGTCTTCAATACGACTATGACGGGGTATCAAGAAGTGCTGACGGACCCATCCTATGCAGGTCAAATCGTCAATATGACTTATCCTCTCATTGGAAACTACGGAATAAATGCTTCTGATTCAGAATCATCTCGAATACAAGTATCAGGCATGGTCGTGAGGGAATTATGCGACATGCCTAGCCATTCACTCAGTGTTGAAACACTGGATAATTTTATGAGGATGCAAGACATACCTGGAATAAGGAACCTTGACACGAGATCTATAGCTAAACGCATTCGTACGAGTGGTGTAATGAGAGGGTTATTAACAGATAACTCAGACGTTGCGGCAGGGTTGCATCGTCTAAAATCAATGGAAGCTTACGGAGATACAAACTTCGTAAATGGTGTGAGTACTGACAAGGTCACTCCAATTGAAGGAGGTCACATTAATGCCGATAGCCCTAGGATTGTTATAAGTGACTGTGGTGTTAAGAACAATATTATTAGGATGTTAAATTCCCGTGGATGCGAAGTTATATCAGTCCCTGACGACACTGATTATCAAGACATTTTAAGACTCGAGCCTGATGGATTATTGGTGTCTCCTGGTCCGGGAGATCCTAAACTATTGGAATATATAGGTGATAACATCCGCCAATTACTGGATAAAATGCCGATTATGGGGATATGTTTGGGCCATCAAATCATCGCAGAAAGTTTGGGTGCAAAGACGTTTAAACTTAAATTTGGCCACCGTGGTGGAAACCATCCAGTCCAAGACCTTCGGACGAATAAAGTATATATAACTGCTCAAAATCACGGATACGCAGTAGATCCTCAATCTCTACCTGATCAATTGAAGGTTTCGCACATCAATTTGAACGATGGTACAGTCGAAGGATTAGTACATGCCCACTTACCTTTGTTTACGATTCAATACCACTCCGAAGCATCTCCGGGTCCAATGGACAACATGTATCTGTTCGATCAATTTGTGAATTCTGTTCGCTACGCAAAGGAGAATGCGTAAATGCTGTTTTCTGAGGTGTTGTTGGAACAGGGAATTGATGTCGAATTACCTTTAGAGATTGAACAAATTCTTGATATCCTTGATGAAGAGATACCAGGGATTAAAATTGAAGGTAAACAATATGCCATAGATACTGTAAATAGAGCTTCGTTCGGTAAAGAATGGGAAATAGTGGTCAAAGTCTCTGAAAGAAATCTGGCTGATATTCAGGTAGCGATGATTAATCTAACTATTCAAGAAGATGGAAATGTGCTGTTTACTGTTCCTCCGAGGATAAATGAATTGGATTTCGAACGGGATCCTAAGGGTGCTTTATATGGAAGAATGATATTTTCTTTACTGAATGTGTTTCAAACTAGAGGGTTCTTGGATCTTCCAGGGAGGTTGCCAATCGAATGAAAAAAGATATAGATGGAGTGATACATTAGTGGATGCCATGAGAGTTTTAGTTATTGGTTCTGGTCCTATAGTGATAGGTCAGGCAGCAGAGTTTGACTACGCGGGAACCCAGGCGTGCAAATCGTTAATGGAAGAAGGAATATACACGATTTTAGTCAATTCTAATCCGGCAACGATTATGACTGATGATGGGATTGCCGACAGAGTATATGTTGAACCATTAAACACGGAGGTCCTCGAAAAAATTATTGTTAGGGAAAAACCTGATGGTATCTTGCCGACTCTGGGAGGGCAAACGGGATTAAACTTAGCTGTCGAACTACATGAAAAAGGTATATTGGAAAAATATCAGGTAAAGTTACTCGGTACGTCCTTGGATACGATTAAAAAATCTGAAGATAGAGATATGTTTAGTTCGTTCCTGAAGGAAATAGGAGAACCTGAACCACCGAATACGATTGTTACTTCTATGAAAGATAGTACCAGGGCACTAAATGAAATAGGATTGCCTGTAGTAGTTAGACCTGCTTATACATTAGGGGGCACTGGCGGAGGTATTGCTTCTACTGAAGAGGAATTTTACGAAATAGTGGAGAGCGGATTAAGCGCAAGCCCAATTAGCCAGGTATTGGTAGAACGTTCGTTGGTTGGATGGAAGGAACTGGAATACGAAGTAATTAGAGATTCAAATGATAACTGTATTACTGTGTGCAATATGGAAAATCTTGATCCTATGGGAGCACACACCGGAGACAGTATTGTTGTGGCACCTAGCCAAACCTTAAATGACAAAGATTATCAAATGTTACGAAGTGCAAGTCTTAGGATCATTCGAGGCTTAGGAATCGAAGGGGGGTGTAACATACAAATGGCTCTTAGACCACACTCTCAAGTCGAGGAAGATCTTGGATACCAATGGCCTCACGATAGTGAATACTATGTGATTGAGGTGAATCCTAGGGTGAGTCGCAGTTCCGCTTTAGCCAGCAAGGCGACAGGATACCCAATAGCTCGAGTGTCTGCAAAGATAGCTATAGGCAAGACTTTGGATGAAATTAGTAATAAAGTGACTGAAAAAACAGGTGCTGCATTTGAACCCGCATTGGATTATTGTGTGGTCAAAATTCCTCGATGGCCATTCGACAAATTTCCAGCAGGAGATCGCAGGCTCACAACTCAGATGAAGGCTACGGGAGAAGTGATGGCGATAGATCGGTCTTTCGAAGGCGCTCTGCAAAAAGCTGTTCGTTCCTTAGAGATTGATGGGCGTGATCTGTTTTGGACTGATCCTGAATGGAGCAAGACGTATAACCAATCCCATAACATCAAATCTTTCCCTCTGTATCCTAATGATTTAAGGCTATGGGCACTTATGGGGTGCGTATCATATGGATATTCTACTGCAGAGATTTCAAAGGAATGTTTCGTCGATCCGTGGTTCATAGAGGCTTTGCAACGTATAGCGCGATTTCGGGAAAACATGAATGGTAGTAAATTGACAAAAAGTTTGCTTCAGAGTGCCAAGCGAATGGGGTTCAGCGATAAGCAAATTGCTGCTAGTACCGCTTCAACAGCTAAAGAAATCCGCGCATTGAGGTACAGTTATAACATACGTCCTGTTTACAAAATGGTGGATACTTGTGCTGCAGAGTTTGAGGCCGTTACACCATATTACTATAGTACCTATGGAGAGGAAAATGAGGCTGAGGCGTTGATTGGTAAGAAGGCAGTAGTAATTGGAAGCGGACCCATAAGAATAGGGCAAGGTATTGAGTTTGATTATTGTAGTGTGCACGCATCTAGATCATTAACAGAGGCAGGCATTTCCAGTATCATGGTTAATTCGAATCCCGAGACAGTTTCAACTGATTTTGATTCCAGTACAAGGTTGTATTTTGAGCCGCTTGACGATGAATCCGTAATGGACATATTGGAAAACGAAAGAACTAATGAAGGGACCCCGCCAGTCGTGGTGCAATTTGGTGGACAGACAGCTATTAACCTGTCCCAATCCTTAGATATGAATGGATACCATATATTAGGGTCTTCGGCGGAGGCGATTGATATAGCATCAGACCGAGATAAATTTGAGTTATTCCTGTCTGGACTAAACATTCCTAAGCCACCTGGTTCTGCGGTGGATTCCATAGATGCTGCTCTAGCAGTCGCAGAGAAGGTTGGATTCCCAGTAGTAGTGCGTCCGAGTTATGTGCTAGGTGGTCGGGCTATGGAAGTGGTTAACACAGTGCAAGAATTGACACAATATTTAGCCATAGCTGCAGAAGTCAGCCCAGAGAAAAAGGTGTTGATTGATAGATATGTAGAAGGCAAGGAATGTGAAGTAGATGCCATTTGTGATGGTACTCAAGTACTGATTCCAGGAGTGATGGAGCACATTGAGAGAGCAGGCGTTCATAGTGGGGACTCTATGGCAATATATCCCGGATTAAATCTGACAGAAGAAGAAGTATCAACAATTGTTGAACACACAACGAAAATTGGTTTGGAACTTCAGGTTAAGGGATTGATGAATATCCAGTTTGTGATTAGCGGAGGAGCCTCATATCGGAGCCCAGGCATTAATTTTGGACCTGTTGAGGACACCGAAGTTTCTGTAATAGAGGTTAACCCTAGGGCGAGTCGTACCATTCCATTTATATCTAAAGTGACAGGATTGCAAGCAGCAAAAATTGCTACTAAAGTTATGACAGGCTTAACGCTTGAATCTCAGGGGTACACTGGGGGTCTGTGGCCTAAATCCAAAGTTATTGGAATCAAGGCTCCAGTGTTTTCCATGTCTAAATTGGTTGGAGTGGATACGTATCTAAGTCCTGAAATGAAATCCACTGGCGAAGTGATGGGTATAGATAATAATTTTGAGGCGGCTTTACTGAAAACTCTGTTGGCGGCAAACTTGAATATACCGCATGGAGCAGGAGTTTTGTTAAGCTTGTCTGATTCAGATAAAGACCAGTCCGAAAATTTGGTTCGGACTTTGAATACTAGTGGATGCCAACTATTTGCTACAGAAGGGACAGCTGACATGATCCGATCGTTGGGAATTGAGGTAACTATGACAACCAAGAAACTGGGCGAAGGACACCCCAATGTGGTAGATGTCATAAATGAGGGTAAAGTACAGGCCGTTATAAATACTGTTTCCGAATCAAGCAGAGTAGTGCGTGATGGGTTTTATATACGTAGATCTGCGGTAGAGAAAAGAATACCCTGTTTTACCTCAATTGACACAGCTATGGCTGCAGTTGAAAGCATGTCCGAAACATATGGGCAGTACCAGGTAAAAACCACCTTGGAGTACATAGCTGCTACCAATTAAGCTTTGTGCCTACATTCTGTTTGATTGCCTGATCATAAGCTAGTTTCGCGGCTGCTACGTCTGCGACCCCAGTGCCCATCATTTTGGCTAGGATAATGTCGGATGTAGATTCTCTGCCTGGTACCGTCCCTGCGACGATGTGCCGTAGTTCCACAAGTTGACTCATTTGTAGGTCTCCCCGGTCTTGGGCTTCGCTTAGGTCTCCCGATTCGATGTTCACTTGTTCTAAAGAATCCACAACATACTTGTCGGCTCTCTTGATGACTTCGTCGTCAAGCTCTCGTGCTCTCCAACTGGTAGGTCCAGCTGCTATTACAGTAGCGCCTGCATTAAGATATTTGCCTTCCACTACGGGTTCCATTGTGGCAGCTACGCAGACTATTACATCAGAGGATGAAACAAGTTCTTCTGCAGATGAAACGGATTTAGATGGTATATTCAGTTCGGACGTAATGGTCTTTGAAAACGCCTCTCGATTACTAGGGGTTTTACTGTAAACTATTACCTCCTTTGGAGTTTGGATTAAAGATATGGCTTCTATTTGAGTAAAAGCTTGATTTCCTGATCCGATTATCCCTACGGTCGGCATCGAATTTTCACGGGATAAGTATTTGGTGGCCAGAGCAGTAGTAGCTCCAGTACGCAGCTGCCCTAATCTGTTTGCTTGAGTGTAGCACAGGAGTTCGCCTGTCGTTGTATCGTATAAGCTGACTTGGAATGAGTACTTGCCCTGGAAAACGGTGTATGTTTTAACTCCCATGACATTGTCATAGAATAGGGCTCCACCCATCACGGCAAGCATACCTTTGCTCCCGATTATTTTACGGCGACCGAGATTTGTAGAATTCCCAAGACCGAATTGTTTTTGCATTTCTTCGATGGTTGTGAGCATTCCTTGCATATCGACTAAAGTTCTTACTTCATTGTCATTTAAAATTATTGCCACTATCAGGTCTCCTGTTTCTTTTGTTGATTACCTTTGTATTGGAACATAGCCACAAAACTGCCTGCTAGCATGATCCATACTACTGTTAGTGCAGAGTTCCTGAATCCTTGTATATATGAAGCTTGCAAGTCAAGGATCGACACTGACTCTGTGACTAAAGGCACAGATAAACCGACTATGGCTGCTGCGGTTATGGTTCCGACTGTATGCCCCATTTGACGCGTTGTCTCTAACATGCCTGATGCGAAGCTGCGGTCTTGGGGCAGTGTGTTCATGACCAGTGCATTGTTAGGGGAGTTGAATAATGCAGAACCGATAGAAGCAGGGAATAACAAAACGGGCAGAATGTATATTGGAATTTGATGTGCGAACAAACCTAATAAGCCAATTCCAATAGCGATGAACAATAATGATGCGGGGCGTAGCCATTTAGGCTGATATCGGTCGTAAAGCCATCCGGCTATGATTGGCAAGAATAGACCCATTGATTGGTGTGGTAATAGAACAAGCATTGTGATGCTTGGGGTATACCCGAGGCCAACCTCAACGATGATAGGCATGAGAGTTAACACAGATAGCATAGACAAATGGAAGGTAGTATTGCTAAACAGGGCCATTGAAAAGTATGTCTCTTTAAAGTACCCAAAATTAAGGAAAGGGTTTTTTGACCCCAGTTGAGTTGCAAAGAAAATCAAAAAGAGAATTAAGAATATACCAAGCATTGCAGGATGGTATATTAATGCTGTTTCAGTTAAGAATGAGTCTGGGCCGGAATCCCAAAGGGTATGTAGGTGTATCCCCATAAGTATGAAAGCTAATAATGACAGAATCATCAAGGATGGGCCCAATATGCCCAAAGGCTGGGATGCTTGACTGTCTGCTACTTTTACAAGTTCAAATTTGAATAGTGGCCATGTCAGCCATAGTGCGAATATCCCTATGGGTACTGATGTAAGAAACACCATTCTCCAGCCATAGCCAGACGGCATGTATTCTAGTAACAAACCAAATACTACTAGGCCGATCATGGTTCCTATCCTGGCTGAAGTGACAGGTATTGCAAATGCTCTGCCACGTTCGTTGTCTATAAATCCGATTACTAGCAATGAGTTGAGATTAGCGCTAATTAGAGCTCCTCCAAAGCCCACTCCAGCGCTCCATAAGAGTAATTGCAAGTAATATTGCGAACTAGCAGCTAGGGCGCTAGAAACTGTGAGCAGTATTAGCCCTATGAAAAATACTTTTAATGTGCCGTAGCGTTGGCCTAATCTTGCCGCTAGGAACACAGTGCTTCCTAATATAAGTAACCTTATTACCACCATCCACGCCCCTTGAGTATAAGAAATATCAAAATATCGGGCAACTGAAGGCACTGCTATTGTGATCGGTAATTGGGATAACTGCATCAAAAGTTGCGCTATGGAGAGGCAAAGCAAAATTCTTCTTCGTTCAGGTGTTGACCCTAATTCTTTGAAGGCACCCACTATGTTAAGCCTATGGGCGATGGTTCTTAAAATATCCACATGTCGTTCCTATAGCGTAAATTGGCGTGGGTGTTACTTCTTGAAAAATGCGTTGTTGATTTCTCGAAAGTGATCATATTTAGGAGGCAGATTGAATCCATCAAATATAGCTTGGACAGGACATACTGTTTCGCAGTATGCGCAGTCGATGCAATTAGGACCGTCTATATAGTATTGTTCAGCTTCGTCGGTGGTGTGAATGCAGTCGACGGGGCAGACGTCTACACAACTTGCATCCTTTACTCCTATACAAGGCTCAGTTATTACAAATACCATTACAACAAATCCCGTTGACAGTGTTGATTAATTACTGTAGTATCATGTTTCTTGATAATTTCTATAATGAATTTGCATAAAACATGATAATGTTTGAATATTCTCGCTAATATGAGAATCTTTGTCAATAGAATTGGTAGTTAAATTGGTGCAAGAGAAGGGAAATAATGGAACTTAGAGAAATAATCAGTTTTTATCACGTTGCGCGACTTAAAAGTGTTTCGAAGGCAGCTAAAAGGTTAGAATTAGGCCAACCTACTGTGACGACCCATTTAAAAAAACTAGAAGAAGAATTTGAATTAGTGTTATTCGATCGAATTAAAAGGCCAATCCAATTAACTTCGGAAGGAGGGTCATTCTTGGAATTAGTGACCCCGGTTGTAGAGTCAATCGACAAATTGAAGAATTCTATGAATTATTCCGAAGGCAGAGGCTCCTTCATAGTTGGCGGATATTCTGATTTGGTATTGAATCATTTGCCGGATTCCGTTCAAGAATTTAGCAGTTTGTACCCTCATGTCCGGATTCAATTAATTCCAGGCCCTTATTTTGATTTAATGAGTCAATTAAAATCCGGAGAAATCGATATAGCACTGTGTACGTCTCCTGTTGTAGAAGATGGAGCGTTAGATTTTCAACGCTTGTTCGACTACGATATCCTGCTGTTGACCCCTCCTGGGCACCCGCTTACTTCCACTTCATCACCTGATTTAGCTGAAGTGGCCAAATATCCTTTGATTCTTAATAGCCCGCATAGTTATAATCGCCAAATATTGGATCAAGCCTTTAGGGATGAGGGACTTAGTTATGAATCGGTCCTTGAAATGGATAACACAGAATTGATCAAGAGATATGTTGAAACCGGGATTGGGGTCGCCTTATGTCCGGGGTATGCTTTACACCCAGAGGATTATGCCCATTTAGGAGTGGTTACCATGCCCCATGTAGTCCCCACAGGATCTATTGGGCTATGCACTTTGAAAGGTAAATTCTTGGGCCCTGCTGTTAGTAACTTTATGAGTATAGTGGTCAAGCACTTAGAGAATCACAAACTGCCTGCTTCTAAATTGTTATCAACCAAGTGATGCGTAATCTAATCAGAGGACTATGAATGGCTACGGGTAACATCATTGATTTGGGATTTCAACGTGCTCGTAGCTAATCGAGCTGCTTCTCGGAAATTGTCGGCGTTGTCACCGGCGTAAAGGATCCCTCTGGACGAATTTATTATGAACGGACTGGTTGATTCCACGTGAGGCAACACTGCTGCTTCTAAGTCGCCACCTTGGGCTCCCACCCCTGGGATCAAGAAAGGTACGTTTAAAGCCTTTTGTCGGATACTATTCATTTCTTCTGGGAATGTAGCACCTACTACGAAGCCAACATTACTGTGAACGTTCAGTTCAAGTCCCATTCCAACAACTTTTTCGTATAAAGTCCGATCTCCGTCTTCTATTTGGAGATCTTGCAAGTCTTTAGAACCGGGATTCGAGCCCTTTGCCCAAATGAACACCCCCTTCGAAGGGTCTTTCGTGTATGGCTCTATAGTTTCTGACCCTCCCCATGGGTTTACTGTTATTGCGTCGAAACGCCACACATCTAGCAGGGCTGTAGCATAGGCCGCAGCGGAGGGTCCTATATCTCCTCTTTTGGCGTCTCCAATGATTAAAGTGTCAGGGGCATTCTGCTTCACATGATCTATAGTGTCACGGAGGATCTTTAATCCAGGTAATCCAAGGGCTTCATAGAATGCCAAATTTGGTTTATATGCTGCTACTAGATCGTGAGTTGAATCTATGATGCTACGATTAAATTCAAGTAGATTTGGAATAGGCACTCGGCGAGGGTCTAGATCTAAACCGACACACACGTTGCTATTTTTGATTTTGATAATCTGACTAAGGATAGTGTTAAAATTTGTCATGAGAATACGGTATGAGTGTATATAAAAGTTTTGTAGAGTAAGTATACATCACATGAGCATCAATTCGACAAGAAGTAGTTTACATAAAATATTTAGAACAATGCGTGATAGGTACGATGTTAGCGCGTGGTGGAAATTGGAATCTAAGTTAGAAATTGTTTGGGGAGCTATTCTTGTGCAAAATACTTCATGGAGGAATGCAAGTTTAGCATTAGAGGGTTTAGCTGAAGCAGGAATCAAGACAATAGGGCAGATAAATGAATTACCGGCAGAAAATCTAGAGCGAGTGATAAAATCTTCAGGATTTTACAGAACTAAAGCGATCACTATAAAAGGATTCTCTAAGTTGGTAACGGATTTATATAGCGGAGATCTAGACAAATTTTTGGAAAGGCCGGTGGCACATCTTCGTGAAGAACTGTTGTCAATTAAAGGAATAGGTGAAGAAACTGCAGATGACATAATTTTGTACGCCTCTCATAAACCTGTATTTGTAATAGATAAATTTACCAGGAGAATATTGGGTCGGTATGGGATAGGATTAAATACCTCAAAATATTCTAAATGGCAGGAAATGTTCCATTCTAATTTAGACCATAATGCTTCATATTTTCAGGATTTTCACGCGTTGCTAGTCAAATTGGGACAGGATCATTGCCGCACAATACCTAAATGCGTGAGGTGTTGCCTAAAATTGGACTGCAAAACTGGGTTGAAAAACTGTATGTAAGGTGTATACTGCGCTGAATCGTAAAACTAACTTTCGATTTACATAGGAAATAGGAGTGAATAAAGAATGAGTATATCTAAACGATTCTTAGGCTTACTTGCATTGGTGATTATGGCGATTTCAATGCTTGGTTGTTTGGGAGGCAGTGAGACAGTGAAAATAGGTATGTTGAGCCCGCAAACCGGCCCAATAGCTCAATATGCACCTGGATTCGAAGATGCTGCAAAGATAGCCATTGCTGATCTAAACGCAGCTCACGAAGGTGATTTTGAGTTCGAATTAATCATGATGGATACCGGCTGCGATGGCACGCAAGCTGCTACTTCTGCTCAAACCTTGGTTGACAGTGGCGTATCAGCAATAGTTGGAGCAGCATGCTCTGGTGCTACTTTGGGAGCTATAGCTGTTGCGGCTCCTGCGGGTGTCCCCATGGTGTCCTACGCCAGCACGTCTCCGGCGGTGACTACGGCAGAAGATAATGGACATTTGTTCAGAGTTGTTCCTAGCGATGCCCAGCAAGCAGTTGCACTAACTACAGTGGCATCGGCTGCAGGGGTATCCAAGCCTGCAGTTTTGTACATGACTAACGATTACGGAGCAGGTTTAGGAGACAATTTTGCATCTAATTGGTCTGGAGAAGTTTGCACATCGGTTGGATATGATCCTGCTGAAGGACGTTACGATGCCACTACTTTAGCTCAGTCTGTTATTGATGGTGGTTGTGATTCCGTTTTGTTGATGTCCTATGCTACAGATGGTGCTGCGATTATGGAAGCATTATCGGCTCAAGGATTTGATGGATCCGTGTTTGGAGCTGATGGAGTCGCAGATGCAACGTTTACTGATTCTTTCACTGATGCTTCTGCAGTAGACGGATTGATCGCTACCCGACCACGACCGGGTGAGGATTCTAGTGCGAAAGGAGATTTTGAGGCTGCATATGCTGCTGCAGGCGGCGCAGACGGAGCTATTTACACCGGTGAGACGTATGATGCTGTGTCCATAATTGGAGCTGCTATTGCAGGGAAAGGAGATGGTAGTATTATCGACTCTTTGAAATCTGTTGGTGTGAATTATGTTGGTGCTAGCGGTACTCACACTTTTGACGCTTCTGGAGACGTGCTAGGTACAGGGTATGAAGTATGTCAATTCGCAGGAAATGATTTCTCATGTCCTAGGACTTGGACCGCTGATGAAGGTTTGTCGGGGAACTAGATTTAATCCATAAAGGTTAAATGGACTGAATCATTTTTATATGGACGGCCTGCACACTTATATAAGTTGCAGGTCGTTTTAATATGTGCCTTTGGTCCTAGAGAGGATATCTGTTGAAAAGAAAGGAAATGTAGTGCAGGACTTGCCAAAACGATTGACCCTGAATAATCCTATACTACATAAACTATTGATCTGTTTGTTGGTGATCGTTGACGCCTATCTCGGCTTGATTTACGGCGTGGGTATTATACGCTGGAGCAACTTGTTTAGGAACGATATAGCGTTGTTGCTATTGGCAGGTGAAATGTTTATAGGAGGAATGCTATTCCTCCGCTTGATTTTGTCTCAGGCACAGGGCATTATTCGGACTGTAGCCCTGGTAATGATTCCATTATTGGTAATTGTGATAGGCCTGATTATTGTAGAAGTGTTATTAACAGGTCTAGGCAGGGTCGCTACAATAAATCTTAATTTGTCAGCCATTGGTCTCAGTGGTCTCTATTGGGCAGCAGTCTATTTGACCATAGGAATAGGCCTTACATTGACATATAAAGTTCAAGGATTCGCAAATTTCGCACAGGCTGAAATGATGTTAATCGGGTCATATGTGGCACTTATAATGATGTGGTCAGATAAATTTTCGTTTTTGTCAGAGGCTCCTACAGATGGGGTTTTGAACTGGGAATTGTTGCTGTGGTCAAGCATATTTGCATTTGTAATTGCAGGTCTCGCCGGATACCTGATTGATCGACTAGTCTACAGAAAGTTACGGAATAGGAACGCTACTTTCCAAGTTATGATGATCGCTTCTTTAGGTGTTTCTATGGTTGTTAGAGCGCTGTTATTTGTTAGGTTTAGTGCGAATAACTTTCGTTTTGTACCCGATAAAGATTGGAGACTTACGACTTCGGTGATTGAAACTCCAACCCAGACACTCCAAATACATTTAGGAGATAGATTAAGTGGTGGGTTCATAGAGACTGTGCAGAATGTTGCTCCGTTTGGATTTTCTTTTTCCAAGGTTACTCTGGTTGTTGGCGTTATCGCATGCTTGGTGTTTGTTTTAGGAATACTATATAAAACTCGACTGGGAAGGCAAATGAGAGCTGTAGGAGACAATCCTGGGTTAGCTGCTTCTAGCGGGATAAATTTAGAGGGAATATACGGAAAAACATCTTTTTTGTCGGCGGGTACTGCGGGTCTGGGAGGTGCCTTTTTGGCAGCGATTCTTCCAATAAATCCGATGTTGGGCTTGGCATTACTTCTGCCGGCTTTCGCTGTCATAGTACTAGGAACGATTGGTTCCATTGCCGGCGTGATTTTCGGAGCGTTGATTGTTGGGCTTTTACGGGCGTTGTCAGAACCATTATTGATAGGAGTAGGGAATTCTTTGGATCGTCCAACAGCTAGTGGATTTGCTGAAGTTGTTCCATTTGTATTTTTAGTGGGGCTATTGTTATTAGCTCCTAGAGGAATTGGCGCTGCGTTGCAGGAATGGAACATCAAACGCATTCGTAAGAGAGTTACAGCAGGGAGAACTAAATACCTGTTCCGGCCGTCCATTCCATCGCTACGAAATAATTTAGATCGATTAGGACTGGTCCAGATTCAATATGTATTTACGTATGTATCCAAGGTGCGGACTGTGATCTGGTTCCTTCTAGATAGAATCACATATAGCCTATCCTGGATTCCAACAGGGGTTGGATTTAGTTTGCAATTTGCTCGGACTGGTATCCAGGCTGGAATTAGATTTGTTTTCAGGATCAGCCGCTTTAAATGGAATATAGATCCCGAAACTCAGAAAGGTTCATGGATACTTTTTATTGTTTTAATGGTCATTTTGATATGTATCGTATGGTTGCTTCCTAGTGTTACTGCTTTGACCAAAACTATGCAGATCGCTCGCATAGCTACTTTGCTGGGTATTTTTGGTTTGGCTTCATTTGCCTTGAATCTGCATACTGGGATTACGGGCATGACCAATTTTGGCGTGATATTTTTTATTGGGATTGGTGCTGTTACGGTTGGAATCCTATGTGCTCCTATAGCTACAAATGGATACGGATGGTCTCCTTTGGCTGCGACATTGGTTGCTGTTACCGTTTCTGCTATAGCAGGATGGTTGCTTGCTTACCCTACCGCACGTTTAAGGATGGATTATTTTGCGATCGTTACTATTTCGCTCGGTGAAATGCTTCGAATATCATTGCAGGCAGAGCCGTTACTTAGGGCAGGCACTGTGACTTCTGCAATTGGCATTTCACAATATAGTATGCCGCTGGAAAAATGGTGGTCTTCAGGCCCTTCGAGTTATGTTGGTAACCTATTAGGTTTACCTGTTCCCGCTCCTTACGTAGTGTTACTGGCAGGGATAGCGATAACGTCCCTTGTAGGGGTGTGGCTCCTATTAGACACAGTGCTATCTTCTCCGTGGGGACGAATTTTGAGATCCATCAGAGAAGACGAAGTTGTTAGTCAACATCATGGCCATAATATCCTAATTCAGAAAGCTGCTAGTTTGGCTTTGGGGGCAGCAATAGCCGCGCTAGCAGGTGCCTTGTGGGCTTGGCTTAACACTAACATATGGCCTGATTTCATGAACCCTGTACGGACTACATTTTTGATCTGGGCTGCATACATTGTGGGTGGTAGGGGGAACAATAAAGGGATGATTGTTGGTGCGTTTGTGATAGTGATAGTCGAATTTTTGTTTAATATTCTGGTGGCTTCAAGAGGAGCTACTAGCATGCCATTGCACGGTGTTACAAATTATGCTGATTCTATTTTTTCATGGCTTATGGTTAATGTTGGGGGATTGATATGGTCCAGTAAATCTTTAACCGAAATATTCCCTAGAGGAGAGATTTTATTATCTCTGCCGCATGTGAAATTGGCTTTGGTAGGATTAGTGATAATCATAGCTTTGATTGCTGCATCGAAGGGGCTATTGCCTGAAGTACCAAGTCGCCCAAATCGTATCAAAAAGACTGAGAAATGAAACCTATGAGAGTGAACGCATTAAAAGTTACTAATTTAGTAAAAGACTTTGGAGGATTGACCGCAGTCGATAACATATCTTTTGAAGTGCCTTTAGGGTCTATGGTAGGACTAATAGGTCCTAACGGGTGCGGGAAATCTACCACCTTCAACTGCATTTCTGGGATGTTGAACGTTACTTCAGGTGAAATAGAGGTTTTAGGGCACACGACCACAGGTAAACGACCTGACGAAATTCAGAAACTAGGGCTCACTAGAACTTTCCAACACACCAGGCTTTGGAGAGATATGACAGTGATTGAGAATTTGTTGGTGCCTGCGAGAAATCAATTTCACCCTAATGTTTTGTGGTCTTTACTCAAACCTAAATCCAGACCGGCCGAAAGTCGAAGAGTGAAACAAGCATACGATATATTAGACTTACTTGAAGTTGGGCATATCGCGCATAATTTAGCTAGCGAATTGTCTGGAGGCCAAAGTAAATTAGTTGATATAGGTAGAGCTTTGATGAGTGAACCAAAATTTTTGCTGCTGGACGAGCCTGTTGCTGGAGTAGCTGGACCTTTGGCGGAAAAAATTTTCAATAACTTGAAGAGTTTGAGTAGGGATAAAGGCATCGGGATGTTAATCATAGAGCATAATATGGAATTTATATTGCGGAGAGGCGTGGATCATATAATAGTTATGGACAATGGTGCCGTATTAGCTGAGGGGACCCCTGATCAAATCCGAGAAAGAGACGATGTTGTGGAAGCTTATTTGGGTACGGGAGCGAGAACTTAGTATGGATTACGTTTTACAAACGTCGGAGGTAGAGGGCGGATACGATAGAGTGAAAGTATTGAATGGAATCGATCTCTATGTAAGTAAAGGTGAATTTGTAACGATTATAGGTCCTAATGGATGCGGGAAATCTACGTTTCTCAAAGTTTTATTTGGACTGGCGACACATTACTCTGGAGAAATTACATACGAAGGACAAAACGTTTCAGGATGGCGCACCGATGAATTGGTGAACTTAGGAATATCATATGTACCTCAAGTAGAGAATGTATTTCCATCGTTATCAGTAGCAGAAAACTTGCAGATGGGTGGAATCAATCTGAATGCTGCTAAAACAAGAAATGGGATAGATAGAGCCATTGCAATGTTTCCAGAATTGGGTTCAAGGATGAACGATGTTGCTGCCTCTCTGTCCGGAGGGGAGAGGCAAATGCTTGCTATCTCTAGGGCGTTAATGTCGGAACCGTCATTTATCATGCTGGACGAACCTACTGCAGCTTTATCTCCAAGGTACCAACAGCAAATTATCAAAAATATCAATGAGCTCCGTTCTCAAGGGATTTCTATTTTGTTAGTAGAACAGAATGCTCGTTTATCTTTGGAACAATCCGATAGAGGTTACGTATTTGCAGGCGGCAGAGTTGTATATACCGGTGGTGCTCGTTCGATTCTTGAGAACCCAGACCTAGGGAATTACTTTCTAGGGGTTCAAGACTAGAGAGTAAAATGCTATTATCACAGAGAGAAAATGTAGGAGCAATGATATGCAAGTGGTAAGAATTTATTCCGGCGAAGACGGAGAGTCTCATTTTGAGGAAATCGATTTGCCGTATGAGGCAATTTCAGGTGCAGAAAGGACGGCACTCCAATCTGCTTCTAGTATCCATTTTAGAAGATATCAGCCAGGGAATTTCCTGGATTTCCATGTAGCGCCTAGAAGGCAATATGTGATTACTTTAGCAGGGCAGGCCGAGATTGGTTTAGGTGATGGTACTAAGAGAATTTTTAATGCTGGAGACGTTTTGCTTGCTGACGATTTGACAGGACGAGGTCATACTACTGCCGCAGTTGGAGATACTCCACGGGTGTCTATAGCAATTCCTTTAGAGGACTAGAATGCCTTCCATAAAAATCGACGAACATCTTGAAATGTTCTATGAAGATCAGGACTTTAGTAGCCCTTGGGAAGAGTCTGAAATTATATTAATGCATCACGGAAATGCAAAAAACAGCCAATTTTGGTTCGGATGGTTGCCAACTCTAACTAATAGGTACCGAGTGATTAGGGTGGACGGTCGAGGGTTCGGACAAAGCTCAATACCTCCTAAAGGATACAAATGGTCTCTGGAACAGTTTGCTACCGATTCTAAGAAACTTCTCGATCAATTGGGAATTGCTCAAGTGCACTTCATAGGCGAAACAATTGGCGGGAGTATAGGAATGGTGTTCGCTGAGCAATTCCCACACATGGTCAAATCTTTGACGGTGTGTACTTCCCCTTATAATTTTGCCGCTGTTGACACTTATAAAACCTATAAAGACCTGGTGGAGACAGAAGGAGTGAGAGCTTGGGTGGAACAGACTTCTTCACAACGACTGCCTGGCAAGAGCGAAGACCATAATCGATGGTATATTGATCAAATGGCTAATACTTCTAAACAGGTAGTAGTGGAAACGCTAGAATATCTCTCTACTGTTGACTTAACAGACCGTTTGCATAAAATCGAATGCCCGACCTTAGTGTTGGTAGGAGCTGAAAGTGCAATGAATACAGGTGGCCGAGTTGATAGTTTATCTCAACTGATTCCAAATTGTCAGATATCGAAAGTGCAGGGAGCGAATGGTTATGTTCAACATTCCGAACCTGAACAATGTGCCAAGGAATGGATGAGGTTTGTACAAAGTCTAAAAGGATAAAAACTCATCGAATAATAAATGACTAGATACAAGGATTTACTTGGTTCGATTCTTGTCGACCGATGGAATACTCGAGTTATACTAACGGTAATTGCCCTTTTAACATTTGTCTTTGGAGTATGCTGGTGGCTTATGGAAGATGGAGATTTATCTTCATGGGATCCACCTGGGCCTGACGTTGAACTTCAGTACCAAATAGACAATACTTTCCCCCAAAGAAATCACGTTGTAGCGTTTATATTAGAAAGTCGGACAGGTGATATTTTCGAACCATCTGTTCTTAGAAGTTTGTATGATAATGAACTTGCCTTAAGAAAAGCATATGGTGGATATTTAATTGATCAGTATGATGTTGTGAATGATCGACAAATATTAGGTATTTTTACTATTGCAGACGCGGTGCAAAAAACACTCCGGGCTTCTGGTAGAGCGATAGATATATATAACGCAACCGAAAAAGATATAAACGATGCCATATCCGAAATTTTGTCGAATGATATCGGAGGTGAGTTAATAACCTCAATGGCTTCGGACCTGAGAGTTGTTGAAGAATTGTCTGGAGAATCCCGTTGGGTAGCGTCGGCTATGACGATATTTGTCAGCTTAGACAATGAGAAATTGGGGGGAGGCCGTTCTACATTCAGCCTTACTTCAGATCCTAGAATCTTGCAGAAAGAATCTATTAATCGCGATATTCAGACTATCTTGAGAGGAAACCAAGATCACTACGACTTATGGGGCCTTGCTATTGACACTAATCTGGAGGCAATGGACGAAGGACAAAAATCTATTCCGTACGTTTTTATTGCAATCATATTGGTGACTGCTGTAGCCGCTCTGTCATTGCGTTCATGGATTGCATTTTTTGTGATAGGGTTGGGATTGTTTACGCTACTTGTTTGGCTGGAAGGTATTTCACACATACTTGCTCTGAAGCAATCAGTCACAACAGACTTGATTGTTCCCATTGCAATGGTGTCTTTAGGAGTAGATTTTTTCATTCACTCGGTGAGTAGATATCAAGAAAGTCGTGCGGAGGGCCTAGGTTCACGAATAGCATTGGCTTCCGCGATTGTTGGTATATCTGGTGCATTAACACTCGCCATGCTGTCTGACGGAATAGCTTTTTTGGCTAATCTGACCTCTAATATCGATGCTATAGTCGGATTTGGTTTGTCCGCAGGGATAGCAGTGATTGCATCTTATTTGATTATGGGATGGGTAATGCCTGTAGTATTACTGGAAATAGAAGAAATTATGCCGGGACGAGAACTTAACAAACGTCCCATTAAACATATATACCGTGAATCTTTTTTATCTATTATCACCCGAATAGAAGACTTCAGTCTAAACTTTGCTATGCTTCTGTCTAAGAAACCATTCACCGTTGTTGTGGTATGCGGAGGTTTAACTAGCGCATGTTTCTTGGTTTCATTAAATATTCAACCTGAATTTGATATTAAGGATTTTTTTTCTTACGAGAGTGATTTGGTCCAAGGCCTCGATAAATTGGATTACCACATGGATGGTGAACTTTTAGGAGAGCCGATATTCTTGCTGGTAAAAATTGACGCTAGATCTTCTGAATGGCTGGGTGAGTTAAAAGCATTAAATCAAAATCTGTCAAAATCGGAGTTTCTAACTAAAGATCCCGACGGAGATTTATTCCTATACCTGCCTTCGCTGGATTCGATAATGGATAGGTTTGCAGAAACGAGGTACGCTATTCGTGATTTTGGTTACCGGACTGATGAACAACTCTCCGGTGCGAATATTTTGGAACAAGGAATCTTCTCATTAGGAAAGTCAAAAGAATTATTAATGTATTTATATGAAAACGGAGTTCAGACACGAACCGAGGTATATTATTTTGAGCCGAGTCAAATCCAAGAGATGTTGCAGCAATCTGAAGTTAATAAAAATGAGTTTCTTGTTTTGATTAGTGTTGGTGCGTTAGGCACTAGGGAGCAAAGTCAAGTGCCAGAAATAAGAACTGACATTGAAGAAATTATTCAGCAATCCGACAATGAGTTAGGCTTGCAGGTGATAGGAGTAACTGGCTCACCGTTCATTCGTAACGCTACGTTGGCACATACGACTGGCTTAATGAAAATATCTGTTCCTGTTGCAATAATGGCTTGTTTTTTGATGTTAGTGTTATGGATGCGTTCTATTCTGTTCGCTGTTGCTACAGTGATACCAGTAGGGTGTGCTGTGTTCTGGATATTGGCATTTATGGTTGTGGCCGGCCTTAATGTTAATTTTGTTACCGCGACTATTGCTTCGGTCACCATAGGGGTAGGGATTGATTTCTCTATTCATATCACGCAGAGATTTAGGCAAGAATTGAGAAAAGAGAAGCCATTAGATATGGCGTTGGAACATACTATCAGAGGAACAGGAAAAGCATTGTTTGGGTCCGCTTTGTCAAGCATGATCGGATTCAGTGTGTTATTGCTGGCCCCTATGCCAATTATTGCTACTTATGGACTTTTGACGTCCATTATGATCCTGATAGCGATGGCTGGGGCGTTATTGATGCTCCCTAGTATTCTGTTAATCATCAGTCTGAAAACGAATAGGTCGGAGTGATATAATGCAATGAACCTTCAGGAGGATGGTCATAATGATTAAAAGATTTTCTGTATTTTACGTAGGGCAAATAGATTTGGATAATGTTGGTCATGGGGGTACCGCTCCTGATGACCGGAGATATTCTAACGAAGAACTAGTCACAGCTTATTCGAATGCAGAGGAATTGGCCAAACATCTGGACAAGCTAGGGTACTACGCAATGTGGGGAGCTGAGCATCATTTCCAGAGAGAAGGGTACGAATGCTTTCCTAATTTGATTTTGTTAGGAGTCCACCTCGCGGGAATAACCAAAACGCTGAAGTTCGGTAATTCGTTTAACATCGTTCCTATGTGGCATCCATTGAGGCTGGCAGAGGACTTTGCTATGGCAGACGTGATGACCAAGGGAAGAATGATATTTGGAGTTGGTAGAGGGTATCAAAGCAGAGAAGTAGAAACGTTTGGCGCACCTTTGTTGGATCGAGATAAAAATAGAGAGTTATTTGAAGAACAAATAGAAGTCATCCTTAAGGCGTTTAATGAAGATTCGTTTAGTCACAAAGGTAAACACTATACTATACCCGCTGATGTTGAATTCAGGGGATATGACTTGGAAGATATTACAATGGTTCCCAGACCTATTAATCTTCCTGTTGAAATGTGGCAACCTGTCTCTAGTGGCAATTCGATCAAATTTGCTGCTCAAAAGGGGATCAAGATTGTTGTCGCGTTGACAGGAGAAGCGATAGTAGATCAATTTATGAGTGAATACAAAGCCGCGGCTACAGAACAAGGTAAAAACTTAGAATTAGGGCAAGACACCTGTTTGGGTTTTGGGTTTTGTATCGGAGATAGCCGAGAAGACGCGATTGAAAAAGTGCGGCCGTACCATGATGAAAGGTACAAATGGTTCGCGCCTTTTGGTTTTGTTAGGTACACCGATGAAAAAGGAAGAATGTGGGGAACTCCAGGAGCGCCTACCAGGATGCCTCGTGTTGAAGATGGTGTAGACCAGAAAGCTTGGTTGTGTGGGACATCTGATCAAATTGTGGAGACTCTGAAATATTTCGAAAGTAAGTACCCAGGACTGGAAGATATTGTTCTCCAATGGCCAGAAGGTATGCCTTGGCCAGAGTTTCAGGAACAGTTGACCATATTTGCCAAAGAGGTTATGCCTAATTTCCAGGCTGCCACTGCGGATGTTGTAGTGGCTGACGATTAAGTTGATGGAAAAATGGATGTTGATGCAGGGTCTAGCATGAGGCAGGGTTCTCCCCATTGTGTGCTGTCGTTTAGGTCCCAAGTTGATGGAGTGTCGGAGGTCTGGATTCTTATCCCTGCTGACCCTCCGTAGATTAGGAGGATAACCCCATCACCCGAGTCTTCTGCCTTTGCTGCGTATGCTGAGCAGGCACCATCATCTTCAGACCAACCAGATACTAGATAATCAACTTTGTCATCAGTAAGGTAATCTGAAGAAAAACCAGAAATTTCTACCGGTGGTTGTAGCAAATTATACATCCGATGTAGATCCATGGGGCTATTCTGCCCTTCATTAACTTCTAATTCAATCAATGTCATGAATACATTATAATGGACATACGAGTTGCTATACTAGGACATAATTGAACATAAGTGATTACATTTTAATATTGATTCAATGGACTCACCATCTCGGAGCAGTGTGTTGGGTAGGGGGATGCGTTTTTTACTACCTCGTGCTGAAACCTGTATATCAAGAAACACAGACTGTTTCCTTGGACAGGCAGCGAATTGCCTATCAATTTAGGTATGTAGTTAAAGGGGCCATATGGGTATTAATTTCTACAGGAATTGTTCTAGGTATTTCTGAACTAGTAACTCAAAGTGTGAGTAACACTTACATAGTGGTATTGGGAGTTAAAGTCGGTTTTGCCGCCTCTATGTTCTTATTGTATGTTTTTAATAAAGAATCTCAGGCAGCTGTTGTTAGGGTGCTTAACATTCCGGTTTATCGGACAGACTTGATTCTGATATTAGGTATATTGGTGATTGGGCTTTCAGATATATTGAGCGCTCTGGGAGCTCTCTAAAGAAAGGAGGGAATTAGTGAATAAAGGAATAATGGACCTGCTTGCATGCCCTATTTGTAACGGGGCATTGGTGATAGAAGAGGAAGTTTTGGTTGACGATAAGGTAACGTCTGGGAGTCTTGTATGTATAGAGTGTAAAGAAAGGTATCCCATCGAAGACGGGATACCTAACCTTCTGCCTCCTAATTTGCGGTAGCCTATCCTACCGTTAACGTTCGGATGATTATCGGTGCGAGTTCTTCAGCTCGCTCCCTTAGGGTAACACGGTCCAGATTACCTATGGGATGCTTAGTAAATATTGTTGGATAGTTTTCTGCTCCCCATAATTTGGCCATAGCCCCTGCAGTTTCAATAAATCTATCTGTGCAAATTGTAGCTGAGGGGATGCCTTGCTTCTCAGAATGTATTCCGTCGTGCACACTGCACGCGCTGCATGAGCCTCAATCGCCGATGGCTATGATGATCGCGTCGGAATTATTTGCTAAGGATTCTAGCTCTTTTGGATCTGCTGGTTTTGAGGCGCTTGGTTTTTTGAGCCATGAAATACTCTTAACTTCATATTTTTCAGTTAGCACATTTGCAATTTCTTCTAGCAACACATCTGCATTGCGTTTACTATCGTCTATGAGTCCGATTGCTGCACCTGCTACAGTTTCTATTCTCGGAGCTCCTTGGAACTCAGGTACGATGGCCTCGGTGCTAGGATCTACTAAAGTGTAGGTTTGTTTAATGTTTACCATAGTTCTCCTCTTAAATATTAAATGATTTGGTAGTGGACGTTGAAGATACCTTGGGTCCCCAGCTGGGGATAACTGACGACATGTCTGCCTCTTCTCCGCCAGCGAATACGACCATTATATCTTCAGGGTGTTCGATTAAATTTATATAATCTGTGTGATCTGGAGGATTTACTTCACCCGGGAGTACTAATGCCGTTTTAAGTTCTGCTCTAGACTTTTTGATATTTTGGTGTAAATAAGCTTGAATGTCTGCCTTTGTCCAATCTTTCCACAAGGAGCTATGGCCAGCGATTGTGACCACGATTTCTCCTTGCCTGATGCCAGTTTCAGATTTCCCTACAGATCCTGAGGTAGACAAAGAAGTACCTAACGAAGACGCAACATCCGCTATACAGTACAAGATCGCTTCTGGTTTGCCGACAGACCTAATTTGCCTTGGGGCTTCACCAGCAAAAGCGGTAACGGTATTGGAATCTGATGAGAACCCTTTTTGCACACTGAGAGGTTCCCAATGGGTTTCAGTTTGGGCTTCTGCTATACAATAAGAATATTTGCCAGGGTGGCCAATCACTGATCGATCGAATAGTCCAGGAATCGCAGCACAAGCGTTCATCAAGATTAGGCGTACACTTCTGCCTATAGTTGCATTAGCACGATTCCCCGGGCCGAAAAGATTATTCCTGGCGTTTATTCCTAATTGAGAAACGACAGGACCATTGAATATCAATAGAATACCTGCTCCTCCTAGGCTAGATGACGGTCCTATGAGGTTGAATTTAGGGTCCAATATCGCTTCGGTCGCAGCCAGAACGGCTGGGAAATATTCTGGTAGACATCCAGCCATAACAGCGTTCGATGCTACCTTATCTAGGGTGATAGAGCGCCGACGTTCCGGGATCTCTCCTACAATATGTGACGCAGGGAGATTAACTACTCGTAGAAACTCATCAACCCTTGCATCTGTTGGCGGGACGACGGGAAGCCCGTCCGTCCAGCCTAGCTCATAGATGCGCTCTATTGCACTCAGAGGGTCATCGAACTCCACTTGTACCGTCTTGGTTTCTGCTTGATTCGAATCCATTATTTGACCCTAGCGTATTTGGACAGGCTTCTCATTTCACGAGGTTCATCGAGGTGTGAGCCTCTTATAGTGTACGAGACTTCTGCAACATAGATCGCTCCAGTTGAATCTACGGCTATACCGTGAGGTGCAATGAATTGCCCAGGGCCTTCTCCTTCTTCTTTGTCACCAAATACACATACTCTATTCCCGTCTAGGTCATATATGGAAACACGGTGACCCAATCCTGGTGCGTCATCGACACCCCCCATTCCGTTTAGTTCACCTATATAAATATGGTCTCCCCATAACACCATACAGTCTGGTCTATGAATATTATTCCACATTGTTATGAAGTTGCCATCCACATCGAAAATTTGGATTCGGTGGCATTCTCTGTCTACTACATAGACACGTTCGTTGTCATCAATTGCAATGTTGTGAGGTCGGATGAATTGACCTGCGTCTATTCCGGGTTCTCCCCATGAAAATTTGTATTGTCCGTCAGCGGTGTATACATGGATTCGGGAATTACCATAACCGTCCGATATGTAGATATCCCCGTTGCTTGGCCGTATCGCTGCAGATGTCGGCCGGTTAAATGGCTGACCACTCCAGCGAGGCGCTGGATGATTCCGTTCTCCTATTTCCATTAATTTTTCACCAGATGTGGAGAATTTTTGGATAGTATGGATCCCGTCGTCTGCTGCTAATAGAGAGTCGTCGTGGGCGATGTATAAACCGTGAGTCCTGTTTTCACTGAATTGGCCGTCCCCGATGGATCTTAGGTAATTCCCATCTTGGTCAAACACCATGATAGGCTCTGGGCCTCTGGTTAGCACAAAAACCTGATCGTTTGAATCGCAGACTACCCCAGGGCATTCCAATAATCTTTTGCCTTCTGGTAGTTTCGCCCAGTCTTCAACGAATGTGTACTTAAAGTCTCCTTGTCCATATATTTCACTCATAATTCTCCTCCATTTTTGGTTTTTTGGGTTAATAGTTTAATAAAGAGCTTCCTTCTCCTTTAATGTACTCTGCAGTCCGTAAAGCGATTGCATGGATAGTAGGAGTTGGGTTTATACAAGCGCTTGTTGTAAAAACACTCCCATCGACGATGAATAAATTTGGTACGTCATGAGTCCTACACCATCTGTCGACTACTGAAGTATCAGGGTCATTGCCCATTTTAGCAGTTCCTAAGAGATGCCATCCAGTATTTCTCCTTTGAGGTGAGGCCAAGATATCATGAGCACCTGCGGATTTCATTATGTCCTTTGCCCTGTCTACCCCGTGGGCTAACATGTTTTTTGTATTTTCACTAATTGTGTAGTCTATTTTGGGGGCTGGAATTCCATCTGAGTCGGTTAATACAGGGTCTAATGTAACTTGATTGTGTTCCTCAGGTAGATCTTCTGTCATGATCGTGATAGTAGCACTGTGTTGGAATCTCTCGGCAAATTGAGCGTGGTGTCGATGCCCCCATGCTACAGGCAATCCCACTAGGCCTCCTAGTGCTACTCCTAATGGTGTCGTTGACTGGCTAGTAATTTGTAAATCATATCCCCTCACAAAGCCCCTAGAGATATCAGTTTCGTAGAACTCTTGACATAACATGGCACTCCCTCTGGGGCCTACCGGATTACCGAAGTCTTCCTCAAAGATGCCAATAACTCCTCCACAAGGGTGATGCATCAGATTTTTCCCTACGAGACCAGTGGAATTTGCCAATCCTGTTGGGAATTTTCCACTTTTAGAATTCAAGAGGAGCCTTGCTGTGCCTACTCCGTTGCAAGCCATGATTACGATTTTGGCTGTGATTTGTTGGAGGTCTCCTCTGCGGTTATAAAACAAAGCCCCAGTGGCTACTCCGTCTCTGTTTGTTAAAATCTCTCTAACACGGGCATTAGTTTTTAAGATAGCACCTGCAGATATAGCCTTGGGCCAGTAAATTATATCGCTACTTGAAAAAGATCTTAGGAAGGCACCTCGATCTGGTTCTCTGCCGTCATAATAGACCGATGAGTTAGCGTTGTCGGAATGCCACCAGTGCCATCCAAGTTTATTGAGTCCTTTAGCTATAGCTTCCCCTGCTGGATTTATAGGTAAAGGAGGTGTCGGGCGAGAGAGCTTAGGAGGGTACGCAGGGTCTCCGTTTAACCCTGACACACCATGCATTTGATCGTTAATGTCATAGTAGGGCTCTATCTCTTGATAGCTGATTGGCCAATCTTCGGCTACCCCATCTACTGATTGGACACGGAAGTCTGACGGGTGGAACCTTGGTATATGCGATCCGTAATGAAGAGTACTTCCACCTACACCGTTGTACATTAGAGGAGCAATAGGTGAGTTTTTATCATTGACTGGATAATCTTCAGGCAATTGACGAATATTCGGGTCTGGATGGAAAGCAGTTTGCCAATATATAGCTGATTCAGCGTCTGTAGACGGGAAGGCGTCAAAAGGAAGCCAGTCTCCTTGTTCGAGGCAAGTAACTTGGATTCCAGATTTTGCCAAAGACCACGTTACGGCAGCTCCAGAGGCTCCTCCACCGATCACTAATACTTCTGTGTCAAACTTCATATCAGGCATGGATGCATCTCCGCACTACAAGTTTGCGTTCTCGAATACTGCTGATACTCCTTGTCCTCCGCCAACACACATGGTTTCTAATCCGTATCGGTGCCCTTCTCTTTTCATTTCATGGAGCAAGGTTGTTAAGATGCGGGCTCCTGTGGCCGCGATTGGATGTCCCAGAGAGATTCCTGATCCGTTCACGTTAAGGATGTCTTCAGTTGGTAATTTCCATTCCCTCAGTACGGCGAGAACCTGGGCTGCAAATGCTTCATTTAATTCGATAATATCCATATCTTTTAGTGTCAAACCTAATTTTGCCATTACTTTATTTGTTGCTGGCACAGGGCCTATTCCCATAGTTGCTGGGTGGCACCCAGTTACTGCCCATCCTCTAAGGTAAGCCATGGGCTCAAGCCCTAGTTCTTCTAATTTATCCTCAGCTACCACGAGGCACATCGATGCAGCGTCGTTTTGGCTGCTCGCATTTCCTGCTGTTACTGTCCCGTCTTTGATGACAGGTCTTAATTTTCCGAGTACTTCCATGCTAGTTGATGATCTAGGACCTTCGTCTTTGTCAAAAATGATGGGGTCTCCTCTGCGTTGAGGAATTTCTACAGGAACAATTTCTTCTTGAAATTTTCCAGACTCTGATGCGTGAACTGCTCTCTGGTGGCTTCTCAGTGCGTATTCATCCTGTTCTTCCCTAGCGATTTCGTATTGTTCCGCTAAGTTTTCCGCAGTCCCCACCATTCCAGCTATGTACCCAAATCGTTCTTCTGGGGCTATAGTTACTCTTGCTCTTTCTAACCTGTCATGGAATTCCACTGTCCCGAAGCGCGCACCCCATCTGGATTCGTTGGTGTAAAATTCAGCATTGCTCATGCTTTCTACCCCTCCAGCGACTACAACGTCCGCGTTTTCCGTTTGTATAAGCATCGATGCATTCAGAATTGCTTGGAGTCCCGATGAACACCGTCTGTCTAATTGATAGCCAGGAACTTCTATAGGCAGATCTGCCTTGAGTCCGGTTAAACGGCCTATAGCGGGATTTTCACCACTCGGGTAACCATGGCCAAGGATGACGTCATCTATTCTTTCTACATCCAGATTAGTATTTGAAATAATTTGTTTCAGCACTATGGCGCCTAAGTCGGCAGCTGAAACTGGTTTTAACGTCCCTCCGAAGCCCCCTACAGCGGTTCTCAAAGGTGAAACTATTGCTACTCCTCGCATTCTGAACTCCTCATCAATTGAATATGAGCAATTTTACAAGTATTTTAAATGGTTGTCGAATACAAACATGCTTGCCGATGCTTTTAAAAAAATAAAAAAAATGTATAATAAATAACATCGGTTAAGGGGGTGTAGCTCAGCTGGGAGAGCGCCTGCTTTGCAAGCAGGAAGTCAGGGGTTCGAGTCCCCTCTCCTCCACCGACTTTCTTCTTGATAAGTTTGAATAAGTCTGGCGGTGTCATGCCCGATATAACGATTAGCGACAAAGTTCACACTAAACTGCAAGACATGGCTTTTTTGAAAGAACTTACTGTAGACGAGGTTCTATCAGAAATATTAGGGCTATCAGCACTGTCTAGGTCTAGAATCAGTCCAAATATCATCGGACCTGCAGATTTGTATCAAACCTTAGTTATGCTTATAGGAGTCGCTTACGGTTTAGGAAACGCGGAATTGAACGGGCTTACTAACGCGGATACTAAACAAATTACGATATCAAGAAGATTTATTCAGGACCAAATGTTCGAAATACTTGGCTCGTCTTATTTTGTGCATCATAAGGATGAACTTCATAGTGTCTCGCAAGGGCAACCACGTTGGAAGAACAGGGTAGGAAATGCCTTAGCTATGCTTACAAAAAAAGGGTTTCTTGAGCATTCAAAAAGCGGAACAGGAAAGTTAATCCCTGGGAGTTTCGTAGTCACGAAAAAAGGATATGTCTATCTTATGACCAACCTGCTGGATAAAAGCCATGAATCCTACAGAGATATCAGTGTAAAATACCCACGGGTTTACAGTGGCATCATTTCATTGATCGATAAAGTTAGACCATAGGGGTTACTGAAGGTGCTTTAGCACAGTTGGGTCCAAATTGCGATAGTTGCTTGCTGCTGGGAACGTGCCTTGTTCCACTTCAGTCTTGTAGTCAGTAAAAGCTTTTAACTCTAAGGCACCACAATTTGTATATTTTTTTGCGTGCCTTGGGGTGTAGTCTACGGATAATCCCAGAATGTCATGAGAAACTTGAACTTGGCCGTCGCAATTTGGGCCTGCTCCAATTCCAATCGTGGGGATGGTTAGTAGGTCGGTGATTATTTGGGACAGTTGCGCAGGGACCAGTTCTAAAACCACTGCGAATGCTCCTGCTGCTTCGACTGCTTTGGCATCTTCTATTAGAACCTTGGCGCTTTTCTCGGTGTTACCTTGAAGTTTAAATCCTCCAAGTGCATGAACCGATTGGGGAGTTAATCCTATATGACTCATGACTGGTATGCCTGCATCTACCAGAGAAGTGATTGTGTTGCATATTGCTCGACCGCCTTCTAGTTTCACGGCTCCGGCGCCTCCTTGCTGGATTAACAGTGCAGCATTTCGCATGGTGTTTTGGGGAGATTCATGATAGGACATGAAAGGCATGTCTGATACGACCATGGCGGATGAACTGCCTCGCACAACCGGTTTAGTGTGATGAACCATATCTTGGATTGTGACTTCAACTGTGGATTCATACCCTAATACAACCATGCCAAGGCTGTCACCCACTAGAAGAATTGGTATTTCTGCCTGATCGGCTAATTTGGCTGTGGGGTAGTCATAGGCCGTAACCATGGAGAATGGTGTTGGTAAGGACTTGAAAGTCATCACGTCTGTTGTTGATATCCTGCTCATATTACATAATCTCCTTATCGGGCAGAGGTGTTGGGTCTGTCATTTTGTTCATTATTGAAGAGGCTTGTTGTGTTACGGTTGTATAAAGTTCTAAGGCCTGCGGGAAATGTTCTCTGAGCCAATCTATATGACTGAGTACAGTGTCTTTATCATGACGGACTACCGGTCCTGTTAAAGAGCTAGAACCATAGGTGAAATAGTTATCTATAGTGGTCTCCACAATAGTTTTGAGAGCACTAGATGATTGGATATGGTCAAGTCCGGCTGTGGTCATTAATTGTTTGGACAGTTCTAGTAAGGTAGTTACATGTCCGCAGGCCATTATCGCACCTATGTGATACGGAATTTTAGAGTGTTTGTCCAAGTTAACCCAAAACCCGTCCAATGTACTAGCAACTTGGGATAATACGGCCTGCACCACCGACGACTCTGTAGTAATGGAAAACGTTACATCAGTGAAAAGGCCCAGATGGTCGTTTGGATGTTTAACTAGGTTTATAGTTTGAAGGGGATGGAACACTCCCGTTAAAGCTCCGTTATCCATCGCATGGTTTAGTACTTCTGTATCTTGGGTACCGGAGCAATGGATAACAATGTGTCGAGAATCCCAGTACAAGGATTCACATACATTCTGGATTTCTTGGTCAGGTACGGTGAGGAATACTAGATCACAAAACTCAACTAGTTGTTGTGATGTCTGCTTATATGTGCAGTTGCGTGGTATGAGGTCATTATGTATCTTGCTATGCTCAGCATTAGTGACTGCCGTTACAGAGATACCTGAGTCGATGAAGTTCCAAGCCAAAGCCTGGCCTACTTTCCCATATCCGATAATCCCAATCCTCCGAGATTCGAGTGTGCTCATAAGGAGTCCACTGCGGCCAATACCGCTTTGGAAACGACCTTAACCACCGTGATCGCTAGTTCGTCTATATTGAACGCCACGTCCTTGGTGCCTGTTCCTATAGCAAATAAAGTGTCTCCATCCCTCATGGTATGACAGGGCTTTATGGTAAGGGCTAATCCATCGTGACCAATTGATGCCAAATATTGGGCCTCAGACTTAGTGATGGAAGCGTCCGTACCAATCACGCCAATTGTTGTATTCAGGGTTGCAGTTTGTTGGTCTGGATTATCGTATTGTGTAGGATTTAAGGGGTCATAATCGGATGGAGCATTCTTAGGTATAGCAACTGGTAGTCCAGTAGAGTGGTCGTATATACATCCGAAAGCATTCACAGCTATGGTCGCGGCAACAGTGATTCCAGAAGGTAGGACAAATGATGAAGATCCTATTCCTCCCTTTTGTGCCGAACTTCTCCCGTTCGTTTTAGCTACTGTGGCACCTGTTCCTGCACCCACAGAGCCGCTGCTCAAGGGTTCCGTCGAAGCATTTTGGCAAGCGCTATAGCCATCCTGATAACTTAACGTTTGGTTAGTCTTGAAGTTTAAATCATATAATATTGCCGCGGGTATTATAGGTACTAGATTTTCTCCAACTCGATGCCCTATGCCTCTCTCCTGCATATATAACATCGCCCCATCCGCTGTAGTTAATCCATATGCACTACTCCCTGATAGCATAATCCCATGAATTTTTTGGATGTGTCTACTGGGTGAAAGCAAATCGGTTTCTCTAGTACCTGGGGAACCTCCACGGACATCTACTCCGCCTGTTGCCCCGTTTTCCGCTAGGATGACAGTACATCCGGTGCCTTTATCCCGATCTGTGAAGTGCCCTGCTTTCAACCCGTCAACTGCAGTAATAGTCGTGTTCACAGGTTTACCTAAAACCAGGACCCGAGTAGCCTAGTGAATATAGTGTGGTCTTGGTCAACGCGATCCAAGCCATATGGCCCCTTCCTTAAATCAAAACAACTCACCTCCGTACAAACGGTAGATGGTATTTAAATTGTAAAATTGGCTACTGACGATGTCAAACTTTTAAAGAATTATTCCTTACCGTTTACTATATTTATGATGTTTTCGCCGATTTTTAAGAATTCTTCAGAGATTTCTTCTAGGTCTCCTTTGTTGGAAGCATACAGTTCCAGCGCTTTCAGCGGGTTCAGATCCTGAGCTTTTTCGACAGATACGCTAGGTCTTCTCTGTGACAGGCTTTCGTATGTAATGTTGGCAATGAATTTTGCGGATGCCAACGAATCTCGGATTTGGCGTTCGTTGATCAATTGATACAAATTGGAAGGTAATTTGATTCTGAGTCGGACTATAGCTTCATCCACGCTGTGAGTGGAAATCTGGAAAGCAATATACCCGTTGGGGTCTCCAGTATCAGGTGGCACCTGGACATCAATGGTTAAAAATTTGCGCGCTGAGACTTTTACAAATTCAAATGAGGATAATCTAGTAGTTGCAGGACGAGTTTCGTCTAGTATGATTACACAGAAACCTTTATCTTCGTGCTCTTCTGAAAAATCAACCCGTTCCAAACTTCCTGAATATACGATCTGTGGGTGATTTGAACTAACGACTTGATGCTTGTGAATGTGACCTAGGGCTACGTAGTCGATTTGAGGATACTGGAGTGAACTTACCAAAAGTGTGTGATCATTCCCCATCATCATAGACCTTTCGGAACCCACAGTGGCTCCGTTTACGGTTACATGCCCGACTATGATGGCAGGAATATTAGGGTTTAGGTTTGCAGCGTTGGCTCTGATTCCTTCGGTGAGTCTTCGTTCCAGTTCCATTCGTACTTGGTCTATGTTAAGCCCTTTCGTCTCTTCTCGTGATAGTAGCGAGCCTTTTTTGGGCCAGGGAAGGGAAATTATTTGAATGGGGCCAGCTTCCGTAGTAATGATATGTGTTGTTAAGGTATCACCGACATGAATGCCTGCAACATCCAGGGTAGGGAAGATTTCTACAGCAGTTGCCCGATTAGTTGAATTAGGTAAATCGTGATTGCCTACAACTACAAAAGTGGGAATATTAGCTTTGGTTAGTCTGGATATCCTTTTGGCGAACTCTCGCTGGTGAGTTTGGGAAGGGTCTCGGGATTTATAAACGTCTCCTGCAAGTACCACAAGATCAACGGTATGGGTGATCGCATAGTCGACTAGTTCATCAAATACATTTAAGAAATCATTTAATCTTGACGACAGCCCAGTGTCTGGGTCAATTGTTCCATAATTTTCAACTCCTATGTGGAGATCTGCGAAATGGATGATTTTCATAAGGTTACTATACTAGTTTATGGATGTAGATGACATAACTAACTAACTGGGTTTCAGGCAAAATGAGAGTTGCGAGACTATTGCAATGGTAGTTGGATTGACTACAAATTAAAGCTCTGTTAGTCTTGCTGGTGGCGATAAGTCAAGTTGGGTAATCGCCCTTGCAAAAGGGAGGAAAGTCCGGGCTCCTATGAACATGACGCTGGGTAACTCCCAGGCACCAGATGAACTGGTGACGGAAAGTGACACAGAAACTAAACCGCCGGCGTTCGGTCGGTAAGGGTGAAAACGTGCGGTAAGAGCGCACGGCTATTGGAGGTGACTCCAAGGTGGTAAAACCCCGTTTGGAGCAAGGCCAAATAGGAGACTGATGAATGTTCATATCGATTGTAGGTCTCGGGTAGGCTGCTTGATCCCAGTGGTAACACTCCTGATCTGATCAGGGTACGAAGTATGGGGCTAGATAGATGATTACCGCCTCTTTTAGGAGGTACAGAACCCGGCTTATAGGCTTGGTTATCGCCATCTGTGAAAAATGAGGGGATTGTCGTACAGATATGGCAATTTGATAGTGGAAGTTTATAGGGAAAAGGATGTATATCGATTTGCACAGTCATTCGGTATCCTCAGATGATTCTAGGGCTACTGTTGAACAATTTGTTAAATGGGTGGGAGTGTTGCGTAAAAAGGGATTCTGTATAGATGGGTTCGTGTTAACAGAGCACCGTAAATTTGACATCGATAAAGACTACAGTGCTCTCGCTGACCAATATAGCGTTAATATTTTCAAAGGGTCCGAACTCGACACGGCTCATGGTCACTTTTTAGTTTATGGGGTGACTGGGGCTCTGACTAATAGTATTGACTTTGGTAATGTGAAGATGGATTCACATGAACTTATGGAAGCAGCTGAATACCACGGAGCGATAGCACTTCCTGCCCATCCTGGGAGATTCGGTATAGGGTTGGTTGAATATATGGCGCAAGGAGAAGAGTTTCCCGAAGTGACAATTGTTGAACGTCTTAACGGGGGAGGAAGAGCAGGAGAAAATGAACGAGCTATTGAGTTATGTGAGCAGAAACTATATTGGGGAACAGGTGGAAGCGACGCTCACCTTGCTAGCCATTTAGGAGCATGCTTGACGGATTTTGAAAGTGATAACATTGTATGCGAAGCTGACATAGTGATTGCCCTCAAAGAGGGTAAATTTAAAGCCGTTAGGATTGAAGACACGGCTTAGGAGTGAGTATGGAATTAAAATTAGAATACGATAAATCTTTATACGGGAAGGAGCATGTTGCTGGGCCGTTTCCTATATCCGCCGAGATCATCAAGGATTTTGCGAAAGCCACAGGTGAAACCAACCCGGTATATTTTGATGAAGATGAAGCTAAGACTAGAGGGTTTAACAACGTTGTTGCTCCGCCCACGCTATGTACTATGTTTGTCAGGCAAGTGAAATTACCTGATATTAAGCTAAATTTTGGGAAGAATAGATTTCATGCTGGGCAGCGGGTTTCGGTAAAGAGATCGATAGAAGCGGGAGATAGTTTGAGCGCTTCGTCCCATTTGAAAGAAGTTTATCCCAAGACAGGCCGGAGCGGTACGATGGTATTTATTGTTTGGGAAACCACGTTTACAAATCAACACGGAGAAGTTGTGGCAGACGTCCAAGAGTCTTTTGCTACGAGGGAGTGATATGTTGGAATCCAAATACTTTGAAGACTTTGAGCTGGGAGATGAAATTGGGCCTTTAATTGTGCAGGCGGATGATCAACAGGTTATAGATTTTTGCGAGCTCTGGGGTAATACCCCCCCTAACCGGTTCACCAGCAAAGAAATTGCAGAACAGACCGGGGTTGGAGAGCCGATAGTTCCCGGTATCATGAGTATGGCTCTGGTTGCAGAGTTGTTTAATGAATGTGGAGGATCTCAACACATTGTTGATTTAGATGTGGTGTTTAGGGCATCTGTTCCGCACAACGCTCCGTTACACATATTAGGCACTATAACCGATACCCGAGAAGAAGAAGGGCAATATTTGGTGGAATGCGACATATTGATGACAGGCCCTGAATCCCAAAGGTATGTGATAGGTACTGCTCTTGTGAGTTTGCCAAGCAACTCGAATTCATAATAATGGAGTCGTAAAATGTATGATTTGACAGGAAAAGTTGCAGTTGTTACTGGGGCTGGAGGTCGGCATGGTATTGGTAGGTCTATTGCCACTAGATTGGCGTCGGAAGGAGCTGATGTAGTAGTGACTGATATAGTTCAGTCTCTTGAAGGTATAAGGCCGGAGGATTCGCTTGAAGGATGGGAAGGACTGCCTAGTGTTGTAAAAGAGATTGAAGGAATGGGTCGAAGGTCGCTCGGTATCTATTCTGATGTTTCGATCCAGGCCGATGTTGATGCGATGATGGATGAAGTCATTGGGAAGTTCGGGAAAATAGACATTCTAGTAAACAATGCAGGATCCAGGCCAGGGAAAGACAGAGTCCTTGTTGTTGACCTTGAAGAGGAAGCGCTAGACCTTGTAATGAGGGTTAATGTAAAAGGTACCTTTTTGTGTTCCCAAGCGGTTGTTAGGCAGATGATTAAGCAGGGGAATGGAGGTAAAATTGTTGTGATTTCTTCTGGGGCAGGTAAGAAAGGTATTGCAAAATATGCTGCCTACTGTGCGTCTAAGTTCGCACTCATAGGATTTACCCAGTCATTAGCTAAAGAAGTAGGCCAATACAACATAAATGTTAACGCTATATGCCCGGGCCTTGTTGACACTGAAAGAGTAGATTTTATCGCAGCTGCTTTAGCCAATTCCGGAGAATCTGGCGCTGAATATCGAGCGGAAATGATTCAGGAAAGGTCGACTATTGTGCCTTTAGGTCGTGTTGCGCAAGGTGAGGATATTGCTAATACAGCAGCGTTTTTGTGTTCCAATGAGTCTGACTATCTGACTGGGTTGTCAATTAGTGTGTCAGGCGGAAGTGAGATGAATTAATAGCTTAATGGATATAGATAAAGATCAAATAGAACACCTGGCCTCTCTTATACGGGTTCGCCTAGATGTTGACGAAATTGAGAAGTTAGGTAACCAACTGAATGGTTTGGTTGCCGAATTTAATGTTTTACAAGAAGTTGATACGGATCAGGTTGAGCCTACGGGGCATATAGCTGACTTAGATTCGGTACTCAGGCCCGATGAAACTAGACCTTCTATGACTCCAAGTGAAGTGTTGGAAAACGCCCCTCAGACTTTTGACAATTTTATCAGGGTGAAGAGAGTGATTGAATAAAAATGTCTGAATTATGGGAACTTGATATTGTAACCGCGGTCCAAGGTTTATCAGCGCAGAAATTTTCTTGCCGGGAACTAATTGAGTCTTGTTTTAATCGGATAGATAGTGTCGAAAATAAAGTTCAGGCTTTTATTACCGTTACTAAGGAACAGGCATTAAATCAAGCAGATCTTGTTGATGGAGCAGATAAAGAGGAACGGAATTCTTCTTTGTTGGGTATACCTATACAATTGAAAGACCTACTGTCTACTGCGGGAACGCCTACAACCTGTGGGTCGAAAATGTTAGAGAATTTTGTTCCTGTGTATGACGCGACTGTGGTTGCGAAACTTAAAGAAAGCGGAGCAATATCATTAGGGAAAGGGAATATGGATGAGTTTGCAATGGGATCGTCATGTGAAAACTCTGCTTACCACCCCACCTACAATCCTTGGGATTTAGCCAGAGTACCTGGAGGGAGTAGTGGCGGAGCTGCTGCTTCAGTTGCGAGCGGAGAGGTGATGTGTGCCATTGGATCAGATACTGGTGGTAGTATCAGGCAACCTGCTTCGTTATGCGGGGTTGTTGGAATGAAACCTACGTACGGATTAGTTAGTCGATATGGCCTGATTGCCTTTGCTTCTTCGTTGGATCAGATCGGTCCATTAACGAGGACTGTTTTGGATAACGCATTGGTTTTGGATGCAATCGCCGGATACGATCCAATGGATGCAACCAGCGTAAACCAATGGTACGAACCCATAACCCCTAGAATCACAGGTAATGTTAGAGGCATGAAACTGGGGATCCCTTCTGAATATTTTGGAGATGGTATCGATGACTCAGTTAAAGAGTTAGTAATGGATGCGGTCCGGATATTGGAGGCACAGGGAGCAGAAATCATTGATGTTTCGCTGCCTCATACAAAATACGCACTTTCATGCTATTACATTATTGCCCCATCCGAATGTTCTTCTAATTTGGCTCGTTATGACGGTGTTAAATATGGGCATTCGTTTTTAGCCACTGACGATATGTGGGAAGCAATGGAGAGTACCAGAGGAGACGCGTTCGGCCAAGAAGTGAAAAGAAGAATGATGCTTGGTACTTATGCTTTGTCATCTGGGTATTATGATGCCTATTACTTAAAGGCTCAGAAAGTGAGAACCTTAATCAAAGAAGAATTCGACTGTGTGTTCCAAGAAGTAGATGCTATTGTTTCCCCTACATCCCCGACTACTGCATTCAAAGTTGGAGAAAAAACTGATAATCCTTTAGCGATGTATCTTAGCGACGTACTAACTATTCCTGCCAACATGGCAGGACTCCCTGGAATGTCTGTACCGTGCGGGTTTGCCAATGATTTACCCGTTGGGTTGCAAATTATAGGTCCTCGTTTCTCCGAACATAGGATATATGATATTGGCGTTGCCTACGAAAAGAATAGTGACTGGCCCAGACTGAAGACGCTTTTATAGTACTGTGAGGTTTGGATGAACCGCGTAGAATTGAAAGGGGAACTCATCAAACGCTTTGATGCGAATCACCTGAATGCTGCATACCATGGACCTTGGACTGTATGGTGCATGTTGAATGGGCATCCATTAGATGAAAGTTCAAATAATTCACAATTGTTAGAACGTTTTGTAGATGAAACTATTTTGGTTATGGGCATCAAAATGCAGGCTTTTAGGAATGCACAGAAACTCCAAGCATCTCATAAGATTTGTACGTTGGCAGAAATTCTAACAGGAGAATATTTTCGATCCTTGGCCTTGAGCAATTTTTTTGATGAGGATGCGTATTGTTGGATCTTGAACAAAGAAATCTTTCCAACGATTGAAGCTTATGTTTATGAATGTGATGGGGGCAATATTGATGATTGTTATGAGTCTGTTTTTGAATATGCGGTTAGACAGGAGCTGGTAAACCATAATTCCATAAAGAATTCGGACTCTATGGAAATACTGCAAAGATCGATTAAAGACACTGATTTTGTTTTGATTAATGAGTGTGATTCTTTAAGTAAGACCAGAAATATCATCACTATAATATTGGATCAATATAGTACCGCTTCAACTGATAGTCTTAAGTTTCTTTTGGCTAGGATAGCGACTGTGACAGACGATAGTTTATCTCAAGTTTTATTGAAAGCAATTTACTTCGACTTGATTTTTAATTTGGGTGAATTGGGAAAGGAATGGTATCTTGCTCCAGTGTATAGGAAATCTACTGGGATTGGACCGAATCCTAGCAACTTATCAAAAATTATCACAGGGATACTCAAGCAAGGGAGTATCCTGAGTATGGATCCGTTTTATCTAGACTGGATGCTTTATCGGATGGAACAATATATTAACGGAGGAATTCTCAGATTAAGAGATGGTTCAGATCAACATACTGCAGAAGCTATATGCACCTCTTATCAAGATTACTTGAATGCTGCCAAGCCTAGGACCCCGGTTCCTGACCGAATTGAAGGATCGAATAGTGACGGTTTGGTAGAAATTTTGCGACGTTTGATTACTTTTGTGAGTCCGAGTGTTGGCTTGGTAATAATACAGAACTTGAAGCCATTTCTGACTGGCCAAGTAGTTATGATGGATCAATGGGACAAGCATATTTGACTACGGCCTGCAAACAAAGTAAAGTACCAATAGAACTAGATATAGGAGATTTCAAATGACGACGTATGAATCTATATTGCATCCAAAATCTATCGTTGAACAACTCGTTAAGAACGATGTGACTCACGTGGTATGGTTGCCAGATAGTGAAACCAACTTTTTGTACCAATTGATGACCGAGACCCCTACATTAGACTTAGTCCCCGTTTGCAGAGAAGGAGAAACGATGGCAGTGGCGGCTGGTCTGTGGGTTGGTGGAAAGAAACCTGTTGTATTGATCCAAAATACTGGAATATTCGAATCAGGAGATTCCATCAGAGGATTAGGACTAGATATTAATCAACCTTTGGTTATGCTGATTGGATACCGAGGTTGGTCTAGGCGAGGCCCAACGCCAGATAGTGCTGCGGTGTTCATTGAACACCATCTTCACACTTGGGGAATCAATTATTATCTAATTGAAAGTGATGACGATGCGGACAGGATCAGTATCGCTGTTGAAGAGGCTTACAGAACTAACAGGCCTGTAGGAGTACTAGTTGGCACAGAATTCGGTGCGTAGAAAGGGAGAGAAATATAATGATTAATAACACAGAAGCGGTAAAATTATTAGATAGCAAAAGAGAAGATTCAGTTATAGTGGCTACGATGAATGCCGGTAATGCAAGGTTTGGATTGCCGACGATTAGTTCTAATGATTCGTTAGACGTTCCTCTTTCAGGTGCCATGGGGAAAGCAGGTAATTTTGCTCTAGGTGTGGCTCTAGCCCACCCAGATAGAAAGGTTATGTGCTTAGATGGTGATGGCAGTCTGTTAATGAACCTTGGTACTATGGTGACTGTGGCGAACAAAGGTGTAAAGAATTTGTATCATTTCGTATTTGATAATGGTGCATACTGCGTCACAGGTGGTCAGCCAGTTCCTGGAGCTGAGACAGTTGATTGGAAAGCCATGGGGGAAGCCGCTGGGTATGCCGCATCTTTTTCGTTTGAGAATCTTGAAGATTTGGTAACCGGCATCGATGAAGTCTTCTCTACTGAAGGGCCTGTATTCATCAGGTTAGCGGTTGATAAAGAAATAGAAAACACCCCAGTTCAATTCAGGCAACGTCCTAGGCGTACGATGAAAGATGCGGTCGTGGAACTTCCGAAAGCACTGTCATGAATCAACAATTAGGCGAACTTTGAATTGAGGAAATTAATCTTAGGGCAGATAGGCAGGAGATTAATAGGATATAGCTTATTTGCCTTGGGATGGTATGTGCTTATGACCCAATTCGTTGCCGGGAATTGGGTACTAGGAGTCCTGGGAGGAATGTTGATCCCTATTAGTCTTGGTTTAATTATCAACGCTCGAAGGCAAATGATAAGAGAAATCAAATCCATTGGGAGCGAAAACTCGGATGATTAAGTCAAGTGATGCGGTCAAGGCGATAAATTACCATAGGTCACATAGTGTAGTTGTGTCTACCTCTCAGACCTTAAAAGATTGGCAAGAAGTTTCTGAAAAACGAGAACTAGATATCGACCTTGTTGACTGTATGGACAAAGCTCCGTCGGTGGGTTTGGGCATATCTTTGTCTGATAGTGCGAGGAAGGTTCTGGTTTTGGATTGTGACTCGACAATAAGGACAGATATTGGGTGTCTAACCACCATTGGGGAAACCGCCCCGTCCAACTTGGTCCATTTCGTGTTTAATGATAAGACATTCCACTCAACTGATGGTGTTCCTGTCTTGGGGTCTCATAGAATTGATTTAGGAACGATGGCATTAGGAGCGGGATATGAGAAAGCGTATGCATTTTCGGAGCTTGAAGATTTGTTGATTGGCCTTGAAGAGGTAATGAAAGATTCGGGGCCTGTGATCGTCGTGATAGACGTAGAATTTGATGGACAGGACACTAATTACCCAGAATCCGAAAAATGGGAAAGCTGGCAGAGGGTCAGGAAAGCATTAGCTAGTTAGGTTGTAGGTGAGACAATTATTTGTTTTGCTACATCGAACCCCATGGACACTTCAGAGGACCTGGTTGCAACTCTTAGAACCGATATAGTTTCGGCTGATTCGATGATTACGACTTCCTCTCCGGGGATTATGTGAGAATCAGACAAATATTTTACTAAGTCCTTAGCTTCTTGCGGTATGCGGACAACCTTAAAAGATTCTCCGATATTAGCCTGAGTCAAGTCTAGTGAACCTAGAGGTAATATAGGCTCTCCTGATCCAGGGATTGCACGTCCGAATGGTGATCTGGTAGGGTAGCTTAATGTCTGCGCTAGGTGATGTTGGAATGCTAGTGACATTCCATGTTCTAGTCTATGAGCCTCTTGATGGGCATCAGTGAGGTCCATGTTGAGTACATCAACCACGAGGCATTCAGCTAATCTGTGCCGCCGGACTATATCTTCTGCTTCATTGAATCCTGTGTCCGTTAGGCAAATCTTTTTGTCTTCACTGAAGAATATCAAGTCTTGTTTTTGGATTCTACCAACCATTGCGGTTACCGAAGGTAGAGAGGTTCCTATTCCTTCTGATTCGGGTAGGTCTTTGAGGGATTGTGATAGCTGTGTGACTGTGGGGAAGATGTCTTCCTCCCACAACGAATATATGGAAAGTAAGTAGTTTTCTGTGCTTTGGGACAACCTGCATGCTTCAGTGCTCGAGCTGATCCGGTCTACGTGGCTAAGTCTCATATGGCAGTAGATTTTTGAGGTCTTAGGCGAAATGTTCATATAACCTCCTCGATGAGTTTGTCCTGCAGGAATGTTTTCAAAGTGTGCCCTTCTCTGATACTGATTGATACTCTTTGTCCGGAGCTGTATTCGGCCGTGTGAGGCATTAAACTTCTTAGAATTGCTCCAGAGTGCATGCGGACGATGTAAAGATAAAATGCTCCGTAAAATTCACGGGATTCGATGGTTCCATGTCCTGTTTCCGACAATTCAAGGTGTATGCAATCTGGTCTACTCATGAATGCTAGAGTGTCTTTGTCTTCAGCTATCTGCTGCACCACGTAAGGATTGGCAACAGAGACAGTGTTGAACTCTGACTCAAGCTTATATCCATTTAGTTCGCACGGAATGAAATCCACAGCGCCCATGAATTCCGCTACGAATTTGGATCTTGGGGAATGGAAGAGTTCTTCTGGGGTTCCAAATTGTTCTACAGAACCTTTGTTCATGACCGCTATTGTGTCTCCGAAGTACATGGCTTCTTGTTGATCGTGAGTGACGAATATGGTGGTTATGCCAGCGGCGCGTACGATTTGGCGTACCTCTTGTCTGATTTCAGCGCGTAATGCCGAGTCTAATGATGAAAATGGCTCATCTAACAATAGTAATTGAGGCGAATTTATCAAAGCCCGTGCCAATGATACTCTTTGTTGCTGTCCGCCTGAAAGTTGGCTGGGGTAACGATCCTGAAAGTCAGTCATACGTACAATATCTAACATTTCTGCGACTAGGTTAGGATTATCGTTGTTCTTTGGAAGAGCAAATTTTAAATTTTCTGATACTGTAAGATGAGGAAATAAAGCTCCGTTTTGGAATACCATGCCGATGTTTCTGTGGTTTGCAGGCATACTGTAAATGGCGTCTGCTATCTTGGTTTGCTCTAAGAAGACTTCTCCGCTTGTCGGAGTTTCGAACCCAGCGATTATTCTCAAAGTGGTTGTTTTCCCGCAGCCGCTGGGCCCTAACAAAGCTACTACTTCTCCGCTTTGAATATCTAGATTTACAGAGCTTAGTGCTTTAAAGGATCCAAAAGATTTGCTGATGCTGGTTAATTTGAGCGCAGGCGGCAGAGGAGTATGTGGTGTGTATTCTCTAGGTTTACGTCGCCAACCTAGGTCTCGGAAAATACGTCCTGCGCCGGTCCCGCAAAAACTTTTTATGTCGTCCCAACTTGTGGTCATACCTAGCATCCTTTGTTTATATGTAGCCATTATATCACGAAGCACTAAGTCATTTAGTATTTCATAGCGACAAAATAGACGGGAGCTAACTAACAAATGGTGTTTTTAGGCGCTGTGCGGAATATGAGTCCTGGAATACAAGACTGATTAGGGTTGACATCGAATCTAATTAGGGTATACTAAGTTAATAAATAAGGCCATACACGGAGGTTAATATAGGCTAATGAAAAGGACAAGTATTTATAGATCGCTGGTCTCGGTTTCAGTGGTGACTGGTCTCCTCGCCATTGGATTAATGGGGACTGGATGCTCGAGTGAAGTTGTCGAAGTTGAGAAACAAGTGGTCGTTCCACAGGAAAAAGTAGTTGAAGTCGCTACTGACAAAGTCGTGGTTGAAACCAAAGTTGAAAAAGTTGAGGTTCCCGGTCCTGTCGTTGATAACACGAAGCGACAGTTGATATTGTATTCCGGTAGGAGCGAAAGTTTAGTTGCTCCAATCATTGCAAAATTTGAAGAAGAAACAGGTATTTCCGTCAAAGCAAAATACGCTAAAAGCGGAGTTATCGCGGCTACTATTTTAGAAGAAGGTACCAATACATTTGCAGATGTATTTTATTCCCAGGATCCTGGATCTCTGGGATTAGTGCAAGATATGTTACAACCGTTACCAAATTCTATTTTCGCCGGATTCGATGAATGGACTTATCCCGAGGATAAGACCTGGGCTGGTATCACTGCCAGAACTAGAAACGTCGTATATAACACTGACGCTGTTGATCCTAACGATCTACCGGACGATATGTGGGGATTCCACGATGCCAAATACAAAGGCAAGATTGGTTGGGCTCCTACAAACTCATCGTTCCAGACTATGGTATTGTCTATGATTAATGAGTGGGGCGAAGAAAGGACAGCCGAGTGGTTGCGTGGCATACAAGCTAATGATCCTGGAGTTTATCCTAAGAATACTCCTATTGTAGCTGCTGCTGCCGCTGGAGAAGTAGAGGTTGGGTTTGTTAACCACTACTATCTCCACCGATTTATAGCTGAAGAAGGATTGGGTTTCAAGGCGCGAGGATATCACCCACGTGCAGGAGGCCCTGGAGCTCTAGCTATGGTTTCCGGTGCGGGTGTGCTAGAAACAGCAACTAATGTTGATGAAGCTCATGAGTTTATCGATTATCTACAGCGGGAATCATCTCAAGAGTGGTTCGTAGAGAATACTTACGAATACCCTCTATTAGAAGGTGTTGACCCCGACCCCAATGCAAGGCCATGGTCGGAAATCAAGGTAACAATCGACCGGCCTGATCAATTAGGCGATCTTAGTAGAGCTGTGGCTCTACTCCAGCAGGAAGGCATTCTTCCTTAAGGGTTCGCGTAAGGCTCCTGTTTGCATCAGCAGGAGCCTTTACTCACAGGGCAGGAGCACCTAAAATTCACTTCCTCTCTTCGGTCTATTCTAAGTGCTCCGGTCCTCCTCTTTGTTGTTGGTTGATTCCTCAAAAAAACAAGAGTAGGATTATATGATGTTCTCTAACCTGAAGACCTCTAAACAGCGCCCTTCGACCTGGTCTGTTTGGCCCCCCTCATTTAGCAAAACGATATGGATTACTGCCATAGTTCTGCTCTTAGGCTTATTGATCCCTCCAATTTATCTGTTTTACCGTAGTCTTTTTAGTGATGCAGAAATAGTGGCGCTCATGAACAGGAAAAGCCTTTGGGTTTCATTACTGAATTCTTTTGTTCTTATGGCCACTGTGTCATTCACTTCGGTATTGATATCAATTCCTTGTGCTTGGATCACGACAAGATCAGGAGTTAAGGGAAGAGGAGTGTGGGCTGTGGCCTTTGCTTTGCCCTTAGTAATTCCTACCTATGTCGGAGGATTCATTGTAGTGATTTTTCTGGGTCCCAAAGGGATGCTCCAGCAAATGTTGGAAATTTGCTGTGGGGTAGAGCGGCTGCCTAGTGTATATGGCCTGTGGGGTGCTACTTTCACATTAGCGATATTTAGTTACCCCTATGTATATTTATCAATTAGATCTGGTTTCTTAAAATTGGACAATTCTTTGGTCGAAGTAGCTGAGTCACTCGGTCTTACGAGAACGGAGATATTCTGCAAAGTCATTTTACGCCAACTGGTGCCGTCCATATTAGCTGGTGTGTTGTTGGTGTCATTATACGTGTTAAGTGACTTTGGCGCTGTATCTCTTTTACGCTACAAGACCTTTTCGTGGAGTATATTCATACAGTATGGTACGGCGCTGGATCGTAATGTGGCGGCTGTGTATTCGTCGTTTTTAATTATCACCGCTATATCTTTAACGCTCGGAGAGGCTTGGCTGCAAGGTAAAGGACGGTTTGCATCCCAAAATTCCAGTCCGTACATGTTGCGTACTGGTATCACCAGTAACATCCGGAATGTTATGGTGACGGCATTTGGTATAGGCTTAACTACTATTTCAGTGATCTCCCCCATGGCACTACTGGTGTATTGGGTTATCCGAGGTAGTTATCGAGGTGAGATTCTGTCTGTACCCTGGATTAGGATTTGGAACTCTTTGTACGTAGCTGGAATAGGAGCTCTGGTCGTAACGGTATTGTCGATACCATTGGTCTATGTTGCCACTAGGCATTCAGGCTGGATAGCCAAGGTGATTTCAGTGTTTGTTCCCATAGGGTTCGCTCTGCCAGGGATATCGGTAGCTCTAGCATTGGTATTCTTTACTGCTCAATTGCCTCGCTGGATTTACCAGACGGTTCCTGTGATGATTTTTGCGTATTTCATATTGTTTATCTCTCCTGCTTTTGGGATTGTCAGAAATGGGATGAAATCAGTGAATCCATATGTAGAAGAGGCATCTTTAAGTTTGGGAAAAACCGAATTGACTACCTTTGTGAAGGTGACGCTTCCTTTAATGATGCCTAGTTTGACTTCAGCTGCTGCGATGGTATTTTTGCTGATTATGAAGGAATTGCCTGCTACGCTGATCTTGGCTCCGCTCAACTTTTCTAATTTGGCGACATCAACTTGGTCTTACGCTATTGAGGCATTTTTTGCCAAATCAGCGTTAGACGCGTTATTGCTCGTAACTATTTCAACGATACCTCTCACCTATTTGATGTACAAAGGGTTTGCAACAGGAGATGTCGACAATGATGTTTGATACCTCTTGGAGTCCAGGAGATCAAATTGATATTGGTTGGCCTGACCATGGCCGAGCACCACTAACATTCAGCATAGTGGAAGTACAAATACTGGGCAGAGTATTTCGGGGAAGAGTTACAGACGGGGAACGAGAAGGTGGTTTTCTAATTATCAGGGATTGCCCAGACGTTGTACTTGAGCAAGTCGCTGATGAAGTATCGTCTCGCGTAGGATATAAAGTGATTGCGTCTTCTCTTAGATGCTCTATTAATGACGAAATCTTTAGGAGTTTGGATTATGAATGGTATCCTACTCCCGAATATGAAAGCAGGCCCCGTGAATTAACCATCGTTGTAAATGAAGTGGTTTCGGGCATCTTTGCAGATTAGATAAATTGAATTAACCCAAAGGCATGGTATTATAATGAACTAGATAGTAGCTACGTATAGGAGGATTTATGAAAAAAGTTACAATGAATGATATTCCAAGGACTGAAGCAACGGCCCCATTATTCACAGGAAATGTGGGGAGACAGGCTATACTTAACCCAGAAGATAGTAGTAATTTCAACTTCGGCATCGTTGCGTTCCCTGCGGGAGTACGCAACAAATTCCACAAGCATAGCGGTGATCAGATTTTGATTGTCACTGAAGGCACAGGAAAAGTCGCAACAGACAACGAGGAAATCGAAGTGACTGAAGGAGACGTGATATTAATCCCTGCAGGAGAAAATCACTGGCATGGCGCTCCAGATAGTACTGCGATGGCTCATATAACCATAACCGTTAATGGTAGTGAAACCGAACAAACAGAAGCTTAATTGCATAATGGAGCCATGTGAGAAAGCTCGGATGGCTCCTTTTTATTTGTTTAAATACTTTGCCATTGTGGCAATAGTGTCATCGAGGGACCGGCTGCGATCTTGGGCCTCGGGAGTTTCGTCTCCCAGCGGAGTATCCCCTATCATTTCATACATCTCAGATACGCCTTTGAATATATCACCTGTCATCCCAAGTTCTTGAAAGGTTGCTGAGATCTCTTTCATCTCGCTAACCCATCTTCTAGCTTTGGCCGGCATGGTGGGGATCCACTTTTCCATCCTAGTATATGCATCATTTTGAGTCGTGGTGAATTCTTCTCGGAGTTGGTCCGAGACGCCCATTTGGGATGCAGCTAGCAACAATTCTGTGTATAAGGCCGTCGAACCCTTTGTCATCGCCGCATAGGTCATTTTTATAGCGGATGCTTGGCCAATGTTTGGGCCTAAATATTTGAGGTCTAGACCGAATTCTGTCAAGGTTGAGAAATCTTCTGTGTCAGGTCCGCTGTAATATATATGTGGACTTTTTCCCGGTATGCCAGTAGTTGTGTCTCCTCTGGCAGGAGGCCCGCCTATGATCGATGCGTCTATATATGTGCAGCCAGCGGTTGTCATTAATTCGTACAGATGGGCTGATTTAGCCGGAGATATGGCGTTGCATTCGGCGAATATAGGGTACTTTTGAGTCGCTTCTGCCGCAGATGCAATTTGAGTGCACACCTCTCCGACGATTTCCGAGACAGTAATTGACAGGATCACATCCACTTTCTTAACTAGTTCGTCAAATGTAGCTAGGTCTATTATCCCTGCGTTGGTAGCAAGAGCCTTAGTTCTTGCACTGCGGTTAGCTAGGCAGGTGTACACATTTGCCCCATTGGAAACCAATAGACGGCCTATGCCAGATCCCATATCTCCTGGGCTGATGATTGCAATATTGTTTAAGCTCATTCGTTTTTCTCTCGTTTAATGACTGTGTTTTCTTGTTCCGATAGGAGTGAAAATGATAAGTATTAGCGCTAATACAAAGATCCCCGATACAAAATAGAACGTGTAGTTAGTACCATAGATTTCCGAAATCCAGCCTGATACTAGTATGCCTACGAAAACCATTCCCGCTCGGGCTGCCCCCAAAATTCCCATTGTGGTAGCTGCTACTTCTTCTCCTACAATGTCTAGGGCCGCCGCCGTCAGGATCGGCTGATCTCCAAATAGAAATGTTCCTAGTAGCAGAAGTACAGGGACTAGCAAAAAAAGATTCCCACCGGAGAATGGCAAGGCAATGCTCATAATTGCTAGAAGAAACAGTCCTGGTACCAAGATCTGTTTTCTACCGTATTTATCTGACAAATAGCCGGTAACAGGGGTCGAAATGATACCGGTTGCTAATAATAATCCCATTAATATTCCAACTATTTCTAGCCCTAATCCTAGGTGCTCTTTAGCGTAGATTGCAAAGAAAGTCATTATGCTGACTTGGGAAGTACCTCTTAGGCCTCCCACTATGGTTATAAACCACAATGCAGGGGTTTTAACCAGGTTCTTTGTAGCTTGAAGTTGTTGTTTGCCAGTAGCTTCACGTGCTTCAGCCGTGTTTCCTATATTTTTGAATGCCCAGTAGACTAGTAATGTTAACAAAAGTGGCACAACGACATATATTGTTAATATCTGCTGCCACACTAAATATCCTAGTAAGAAACCAGTTGCTATTGGAGCCAGCACATCACCGAGTTGTCCGCCTACCCCGTGGAAAGATAGAGCAGTACCTCGATGACCATGACTAAAATGGTGCGACAGAGCAGACATTGCCGGTAGATGCCAGATGGTGGCCGCCGCCCCTACTAGAGCCATTCCTAAAATGAGCAATGGATACATTGGCATCCATCCTGCAACTGCCATGACAAGCCATCCAATGCCAAACAAGAACATGCAGAAAGCAAGAACTAACCCCCAATATCGTCTTAGGTAGTCCGTTATAACTCCTCCAGGGAGTGATATTAGCCCTCCGACAAGTTCCCTAGTCCCAGTGATTCCTGCTACTTGGACATCGGTTATGCCAAAAGTAGCTTTAACAGCAGGAAGCATTATAAAGAAGCTTTGGCTAAACCAGTGGAAAATTCCATGTCCGCTGGTTAACCCGCTCAGAATAAAGTTTCTATTGCCTCTGATGCCAGAGTGTTCGTTATGATGTCCGTGATTATGCCCGTGTCCATGTTGACTCATAGCCACCTCCAAGTGCTGCTCATGATACACCTTAATATCTTTCTATGGAAGATATTTCTGACAAATTTGCACAGATTAAATCGTTTCCCTTTGGTAATATTCTTTATAAGGAGTTGCATGTGCGTATAGGTGAGGTAATACAGTCAAGTTCAGTGAGCTTTTTGGCACAGGGATACGACATTAAGTTGCCACCGTCCGTGGGCTCTATTGTGATTGCCGGTGAAACCTTACCTAGCACTGTTGGAGTCATTCAGAATGTCAGAGTTGAACCTTTCGACCCTACACGCCCAGTGATAGCTAGAGGAGAATCACTGGAATCAGAACAAGATGTATTTCATGAAAGCCCACAATTATTGGACTTACTCACCATACGGTTCGAATGTTTGATAGTTGCGTACCAAGACGAATATGGGATCAAAGAAGGGTTGGCCCTCACGCCTCCGATGATTCATTCGTTTGTAAACGGAGCCCAACCAGACACATTGAAAACAGTTGCAAAGTCTCCAGCTTTTATACGAACAGTACTTGATTCCAAAAATGTTGATTCGGATTCTTTACTTATAGCATCGATGAGGCAATTGGAACTGGAACTAGAGGCAGAAGTATATAGAGATATCAAAGCAGAGGTTAAAAATCGTTTGATGGCTATCTTAGCTAGGGAGACTCCTAGATTAATAAACATATTGGGATATTTATAGGAGTGGATGAATGAATCAACAAATTCCTCCTTATATTGGTGGGCCAATTGGCACAGTAGTTGGAGGGTCTCTTTCTCAGGGAACTGAAATCAAACTGAATCCTTCAACGTCGGTGGAGGAAATCAAGTCTGGCCATTTTATAACCATTAGTGGCACTTCTAGGAGATTTTTTGGTGTTGTTACTGATATAACCCTGCAGCAAAGTGATCCAGCCATAACATATCAAATTTCAACCGACATGAGGGAAGATATTCTGGAAGCCCTTAAAGGCACTATAGCGTACGGTAAAGTGTCAGTCTCGACTAACTTAACCCTTCCGTTGATTGAGGGCTCGGGAGTTGGGATCGAACCTGCGAAATCGATACCAGATCATTTCTCTTCTGTTTACATGGCCTCCGAAAGGGATATTCAGTTAGTTTTTGGAGAAGAAGATGAGGATCATTTTTGGGTCGGTAGCCCTCTTGATATGCAAACCAAGGTCTGTCTTGATTTGGACGAATTCGTGAAAAGATCAGTAGGAGTTTTCGGTAAAAGTGGTACTGGTAAGACCTTTTTGACTCGGCTATTGCTGGTCGGGGTTCTTCAACATGATAAAGCTTCTGCATTGATTTTCGACATGCATAGTGAATATGGACAAACTGGTCAAGATACCGACCGCAACATGACTGTGAAAGGGCTCAAACAACTGTTTCCTGAGAAAGTCAGTGTGTTTACGTTGGATGAAGAAAGTTCTCGAAGGCGAAACTCTAATTTTGACGTTGAGGCAAAAATCGGATATAGCGAGATTGAACCGGAAGACTTGGAGCTATTGAGGGAGAGTTTGAATTTGTCTGACGTGGCAGTGAACGCCGCTTATTTTTTAGAGCAAAAATACGGCGCTCGGAAATGGTTCGAATCCTTTATAGGGTTGAACGGCACTGAAGAAGTTTATGAGCTGGCCCAGGAATTGGGCGTTGCCCCACAAGCTTTGAGAGCGCTTTATGAACGGCTCAATCGGTTCAAAAGGTTTGGGTTCTTGGTATCTGACCCATCACAAAATGTGGCGATGCAGATGATAGAGCATGTTGAAAAAGGGAACCACGTTGTATTGGAATTCGGTCGTTACGGCGATGACTTGTCTGCGTATATTTTAGTAAGCAATTTGTTATCGAGACGTATTCATCGGAGGTATGTTGAATTAAAAGAACAGGCAGTAGGGAATACGAGCGGAGAACCAAGGCCTGTAATGATTGTCCTCGAAGAAGCGCACAAATTCCTGAATCCAGGGATAGCAAATCAGACGATCTTTGGAACAATTGCTAGAGAATTGAGGAAATATAACGTTACCATCATGGTCATTGATCAGCGGCCTAGTGCGATTGATAATGAAGTTATGAGTCAGTTAGGTACCCGGATGACTTGTTTGTTAGATAATGAGAAAGATGTAGAAAGTGTGCTGTCAGGAGTATCAGGCAGCCGACAATTGCGGACAGTCTTATCGCGCATGGAACCGAAGCAACAGGCTTTGGTCTTTGGCCACGCTGTTCCAATGCCTATTGTGTTAAAGACAAGGACTTATGGCACCGAAGAGTTCTATAGGTCTGTGGGGCGTTCGGAGTATTCTCCAGAAGATCTGCAAAAAGAAATAGATGAACTGTTCTGACATGGAAATCATTAAAGACATACCGACTATGCGGGAACTCAGGAACCACATAAATGATGTGGGCTGTGTTATGACAATGGGAGCAATCCATGAAGGCCATATGTCTCTCATAGAACAAGCGGTTTCAGAGAATGACTATACCGTTGCGACGATATTTGTTAATCCTTTGCAATTTTCTGATGAGTCAGATTTAGCGACGTATCCCAGGACTTTAGAGTCTGACTTGCAGAAAATGAATGAATCAGGAGTGAAAGCGGTATTTATTCCAAACGCTAGAGAGATGTATTCTGAAACCCTTAAAACTCGTATAAGCTTCCCTGGCCTCTCTGACATATTTGAAGGAATAGATAGACCAGGCCATTTTGATGGTGTGGGAATGGTAGTTACTAAGTTATTGAATATCATCATGCCCGACCGATCTTATTTTGGCACTAAAGATTACCAGCAACTGGCAATTATAAAAACGCTGGTCAACGACTTGAATGTTCCTACGGAGATTGTAAGCTGCCCTACTATAAGGACTAAAGACGGGTTAGCTGTAAGTAGTAGAAATAGTTTGCTTAGTGATGGTGCTAGAGACAGTGCTGCAAAATTGTATTCTGCCCTTGTTGAAGCGTCATCGAAACGGGAGGAAGGGCAAGAGTTAACTGAGATAGTGGATGGCGTCATAGATCGTCTTGAGGCAGATCCATGGGTGGATAAAGTGCACTATTTCTCTTTTGTTAGCAGAACTACTCTAGAGATTGTTACAGATAATAGGCAACCTTGCGTACTTGTAGTAGCGGCCACAGTGGGAGGCATCCGCCTTATCGACAATTTAATTCTGGACTAGCTCTGCGTAAGTTCTCGTACAGTTTCTGTCAAAGCGGGTAGAATGTTTTCCCAATCACCCACTATTCCATATTTGGCATCTTTAAAGATGTTGGCTTCTGGGTCTTTATTGATTGCTACAATTACTTTAGACCCGGTGCACCCTGCCATATGCTGACTCGCTCCGGATATAGCTACAGTGATATATACGTCAGGTGTGATCGTCTTACCTGTAAGTCCTACTTGTTGACTGTGAGGGATCCATCCAGAATCTACAGCTGCCCTAGAGGCCCCAACGGCTCCTTGTAGTAAATCTGCTAGCTCCCCTAATTGCTCAAATGGTTCTGGACCTCCTAGTCCTCGTCCGCCAGCTATAACTATGCGTGCGTCTTCCAGTTGGATACCTTCAGATTCTTCCGTGACCGTCTCCACTGTGCGAACTTTGATGATGTCATCTGGGATGTCAACGGATATAGTGGTGACTTCTCCTGATCTACTTGGATCAGCCTCTAACGTTTCATAAGCTTTTGGTCGTATCGCAGCGAACTGTGGATCACTCTGGCAATCTACAATCGCTATGGCGCTACCTCCATATACTGGTCTGTTGGCAAGCATTCTGTTAGTTTCTGTATCGATGGAGACCTCCAAGCAATCTTGAGCAAGTCCTGTACCCATTCTAAATGCTACTCTTGGGGCCAATTCTCTGCCTTCTGTATTCCTACTGATCAAAACGATGGATGGGTCTATTTCTTGTGCGACTTGTGTCATAGCGGCGACGTAGGCGTCGGAATTATAGTTTCCTAGCGCCGGATTGGGTACTAGATATACCTGGTCAGCTCCTCTTTGTATGCAGTCTTGTGCGAGACTATCGTCTTCGGTCCCTAATATTGCAATGCTCACTTTCATGTCAGATTTACTTGCCAATTCTGTTGCCGGGTTCAGTAGTTCCAAACCGGAAGGATCAACAGATCCTTCTTTTACATAACTTAGTATCAATATTTCTTGGGCGGACATTGTATTCTCCTGTATAAAGGTCAGATTAACTTTTCTTCGCGTAGTCGGAGTGCGAGATTCTTTGCGGCTTCAGCGTCGTCGTCGCCCTCTATGAATTCACATTCCTGCGTACTCACTGGGACAAAGAGATCTCTCAATTGCAGTTTGGGAGTCAATGTACCGACGTTTATGTCCAAGTCATTTGTGGTCCATACCGTAGGTTTCTTTCTGGTCGCTGCCATGATACCTCTTAATGTTGGGTATCTGGGCTGTCCTAGTTCGTTACTGACTGTCACAACGCAAGGAAGAGTGCCCTCAATTATTTCGTAACCCTCAGATGTTACTCGTTCCACCCGGACCTTATCTTCTTCAATATCAACTTTCTTACCAAGGGTTATGCACGGCATTCCTAATAACTCAGCGATACCTAAAGGTAATTGGGCATTGTCCCAATCAGAAGCCTGCCGGCCACAGATTATTAGATCAAACCCTCCCAATTTGTTGATAGCTGAGGCGAGAATGGATGCCACTGAGAAAGTATCTATGCTATTGGAAAAGGCATCATCCTCCAGAAGGACAAGTTCATCAGCGCCCATAGATAACGGCTTTTTCATCACATCTAGGGCGAATTGAGTTCCTGAAGATATTACTGTGACAGATGCTTGCAAAGCGTCTTTAAGGATTAAAGCGGCCTCAACAGCATTCTCGTCAAATCCGTTAACTACTGGTGGAATGGTACTAGGGGTAGTAACTTGTTTTAATTCTTCGTCTATTTTAAAGGCAGAGGGTGGCATGTCAGGGTCTACTACTTGTTTCGCTAGCACCGCTATTTTGATTGACAATTTATGCTCCTGGCTCTGATATTTGATTGTTAGAGCTGGTTAGTTATTATAAAATATATCTTAAACAATTTCACCTAGCAAAGAGGATTCTGCACATGAATACCATAAAAACATTTTTCTTTCTAATAATAATGTCATTCTTGCTACTGATAGCTGGAGCTGCTATTGGAGGAGAAGCTGGTGTAATATTCGCCGTCGTGATTGCTATTGCGATGAATTTTGGTGCGTACTGGTTCAGCGATAAAATTGCATTGAAAATGGCTCACGCCACACAGATTGAAAGAGTCACTGCCCCTCATTTATTCGAACTTGTTGAAAATCAGGCAGAACGGGCAGAATTGCCTATGCCAAAAGTTTATTTGATAGAATCGGAAGTGCCCAATGCTTTTGCAACCGGTAGAAACCCTCAGAATGCTACAGTTGCGGTAACTGCAGGTGCAATGAGATTATTGGATGATAGAGAATTAGGAGCTGTACTGGCCCATGAAATGGCTCATGTAGGCAATCGTGATACCCTCATTATGGCGGTTGTGGCAACTATCGCAGGAGCTATTTCGATGCTAGCCTGGATGGCGCAAATGTCCGCTATTTTCTCTTCCTTCGGAGGCAATAGAGACGGCAGAGGAGGGAATATTATCGGCTTACTGTTTGTGGCAATTATTATGCCCCTGGCTGCTACTATAGTAAGAATGGCCATTTCAAGGTCAAGAGAGTTTCAGGCAGATTATACAGGTGCACATACATCCGGGGATCCCCTGGCCCTGGCGTCAGCACTGGAGAAATTGGACGCTTATGCTCAGGGGAATACAATGAAAGTGTCTGAAAGCGCTTCCCATCTGTTCATAATAAATCCGTTTTCCGGACAGAATATGGCGAAGCTTTTCTCCACGCATCCTCCGACACAACAACGAGTCGAAAGATTGCGCAAACTCGAAGGGGAATGGAGAAAATTAATTTAGAAGATGGCTATAGGATTCACTGGAGAGCCAGTAACTTTGTTTAATTTTAGAGGTCCTAGGGAAAGCATGAATTCGTATATGTTCTCGTTGTAACAATATTCCGACAAGTCCATCAAATTGCAATTATCTATCAGCCAAAGACCCATTGTTACTAAACACATGATGTGCATCGGTGATGTCGTTACTTCTGGGTAATGAGTTGGTCGGATATCGTTAGAGGTATCTGTTCCCAGCATTGCTATGCCTTTATTTCTGAACCATCGGGCACAGGCTACCTGACATGCTGTCATAGGTTGAGTGCTATCTACCGCTCCTTCTGACAACCTTCGCTCGTAGTTACCCGTATGAATTAGGACGATATCTCCTTCTCTGACCTGGATACCTTGCTTTGCCTCAGCGGCATCTAAATCCTCAGGAAATACCGGTTCGTCTGCAGACAACCATTTTTTGTTTTTTAGTCGTGCAATGTCCAACAGGACTCCTCTGGTTACTATGCCAGATCCAGTGGGTTCGATCGAATGACTCTCTGCCCCTTCTTTTGCTGTAACCATGTCAGCTGGTACTCCGTTGTACATCAGGCCCCTCCATGAGTAGTGAGATAAAGCATCTATATGAGTGATGGTCTGCCCGTGAAAAACCATACCGATAAATTCGGCTGCTCCTTTCCTGTTGATTTGACGTTCCAGCGTATCGGTCGCCCGGCCTTCCCCGCTGTCTACCATAAATCTTTGAACCTGATAAGTAACGTCGGCGGCTGGGTCGGTAGTGATGGGACGAGCACAGCTGATAGTTACTCCTCGAGATACCAATGCTGAAGCTTCAACCACTTTTTTGCTAGTGATTAAATTTAGGCAACCGAGCTGGTCTTCGGGGCCCCATCTACCCCAATTGCTTAGCTCTGTCATCATTTGCAACAATTCTGCATCGGAGGGAATTTTTGACATGACTTCTCCTTTAACCTAATTCTGAGCCGATTATATCAGGGTACCCTAGTACAAAGTCGGACGCGGTTACAGCTCGCTTGCCTTCAAGTTGTAGTGTTGAGACTATCAACGCTCCGTCCCTTGTAACTATTTGGATTTTGTTGTCTGAGTGGAGAACTGTGCCTGAGGCGTAGTTCTGTGGTTTGGATTGCTCTATATATTCTGATTCGATTATTTTGATAATTTTCCCCCTCCAATGGGTAAAAGAGGATGGCCACGGCGTGTAAGCTCGTAACCTGCTCTCGATCTCTAGTGTTGAAGAATCCCAGTCAATTAGCCCATCCGTTCTGACTACTTTTGTGGTGTAGGTTGCTAGGGAATGATTTTGCTGTTTCTCGGCTATTGTACCCGTAGTCTGTACAGTACTCAGGGAGTTACGTAATAATTGAGATCCTAGGCCAAATAAAGCCTTGGTTAGATATGGTGTAGTTTCTGTAAGGTTCAAATCATAACTCACTTGATCTAGTATGGGTCCGCTGTCCATTTTGTCATCTAGTTTGATAATAGTGACACCCGTAGTTATGTCGCGATTCACAATCGTGGTGACCACAGGGCTAGGGCCTCTATGTAGTGGGAGTAACGAAGGGTGGATGTTCCAGCACCCTAAAGGAGGGAGTGTGAGAATTTTCGAAGGTATGAATTGTCCGTAAGCTGCAACCACTATCACATCTGGTTTGAGTTCGGTTATAACTGCAATGGTTTGGGGATTGTTCAATGTATGTGGCTGATGGACAGGAATCCCCAAAATGTCTGCATGCTGATACACAGGGGGGTGAGTTAATTGTTGCGATCGTCCTGCCTTTTTGCTTGGAGCTGTGAACACTGCTGAAATTTGGTGTTCTTGGTACAGTTCATCTAGCACAGGGATAGCAAAGTCAGGTGTACCCATAAATATTATATTCATAATCGCTTTAAGCCCAATAAATCAAACTAATACCTATACGTTACCATAGGGGAAAGCATCAATAAACGGATAAAATATGATGTTTTGGTGATTGACACCTTAAAAATTACGTTGATATGATGATATTACTCGTTAGAGAATAATAATGTAGCGGAGGTGAAAGTTTATGAAAGATAGTGATATGTGGGGGCGATGGTAGGCATCAGTCTGGTTCTAACAACTGATAACTACAGTTAAAAAACAAAAATAAGTTGGGCTCAGGCTAATGTCTATCATCGCCCCTCGTAACAGGGAAACAAATAGACGCAGTCTGGGCCCTTTTTTATTGTATTTTGTTTGACACAACTACGGACCGCACGTAGAATTTATGGAATCAAAGCAATAAGGTTCTAAATATATGTTGAAAATACGCCTACGCAGAGTTGGCAAAAAGAAAAACCCTTCCTATCGAATAGTAGTGGCCGAATCATCCGCTCCTAGAGATGGAGCATTTATAGATTGGATCGGCAATTATGATCCTATGGTTGACCCTCCCTCCATTAAGGTTGACCAAGATAAGGTTGCTCACTGGATAAATAACGGCGCTCAGCCCACTGATTCAGTCAAACAGCTTCTTAGTACTTTGGAAAATAGTAGTCAATCTTCGGATGAGACCGAATGAAAGAATTAGTTGAATACATAGCAAAGGCACTTGCCTCAAAACCTGAGGATGTTGTTGTTGTGGAAAGTGAAGAAGATGGTCAAACGGTGCTTCGACTTGAAGTTGCCGATGAAGACAAAGGAAAGATTATCGGCCGACGAGGGAGAGTAGCTCAATCTATTCGGTCGTTATTGAGAGTAGCAGCGGTTAAAGAAGGAACTAAAGTAATCCTAGAGATTGTATAATTGCCCTGGAGCACCAATGGAAAGTCAGATTCGTATGATCACCATTGGGAAAGTAAAAAATGTAAACCAGGCAACCAAAGGATTGCTTATCTACAATTCCACTGATAATCCCAAAAGATTCGAATCAGGCCAAGTGATTTATTTCGCTGACAAGGAATACACCATAGTACGCAGCAGCCGATCGGGTTCCAAAGAGACATTTCTTTGGACCGATCCTGCCCCAACTGATATTTGTGTGGGTGCTGAACTTTCGGTTCCTTATTCGAGTGTAGAGGTGCTGGATTCCGACACGTTTTATCACGACGACCTGATCGGCATAGAGGTATATCAGGGATCCACATTGCTGGGTGAAATAACGGAAATCATTGAAACAGGCAGTAATGATGTATACGTTGTCACCGGGGTTAAATCAGAAACTCTTATCCCCGCCCTGAAGCCTGTTATAAAAAGCATCGATATTGGCCGAGGAATTATGCTTGTAGAGTTGCCTAAAGGTTTATAATATTAGAAATTCGCTTGCAGAGGGAAAATATGTCAGGACATTCTAAATGGTCTACCATAAAACGAGCCAAAGGGGTTACCGACGCTAAAAGAGGTGCGTTGTTTACAAAATTAAGTAAAGACATTGTTCTCGCGGCGAAACAAGGTGGTGGTGACCCGGACATGAATTTTAAATTGAGATTAGCAGTTGATAAAGCGAAATCCAATAATATGCCCCTTGATAACATAAATCGAGCTATACAAAGAGCCGTTGGAGGAGGTCCAGGGTCTGAAGATCTGGATGAAATAACATATGAAGGTTACGGTCCAGGAGGTAGCGCAATATTAGTCCAAGCAGTGACTTCCAACCGCAATCGCACCGCTTCAGAGGTCAGGTCAGCCTTTTCTAAAGGAGGAGGAAATTTAGGAGAATCCGGATGCGTAGCTTGGAATTTTGAAACAAAAGGTGTGGTTGTTGTTGATTCCAATAGTGATGAAGATGCGGAAGAAGTGGGTTTGGTGGCGATGGAAGCTGAAGTGGATGATGTTAAAGTAGATGGAAGTTCTGTTGAAATATATACATTGCAAGATAAACTGTCAGACATTCAATCCGTTTTATCAGATAATGGTGTAACGGTATCCAACGCTGAGATATCGTTGGTCCCAAAGACAACTGTAATGCTGTCTGATAAAGAAGCCGAGCAAACGTTAAAGTTATTGGACGCCTTAGAAGAATTAGAAGACATACAGAAAGCCTACACGAATGCAGATTTCTCTGAAGACGTTTTGATGAAGTATTCTGGGCAGTAAGGCATTTAAAAAATGATGATTCTTGGAATAGACCCAGGGACACTTAAAATGGGGTACGGAGTACTTGAATCCACTAACGGCAAAATGCGCCTCGAAGACTATGGCACGATAAAACTGTCATCTAAAATGGATATTCATCATAGGCTTTACCAAATGCACTCTCACGTTTTGAACATGATCAGCATATTCAACCCATATAGTATTTGTGTAGAAGAACCGTTTCTAGGCACAGGATCTAAACAATTTGTGAAAAGTACTTTGGCCATAGGGCAGGCGCAAGCGGCTGTTCTTATAGCTGCCGCCGCCCAAGAGGTACCTATATACCGGTATGCTCCAACGCAAGTAAAAAGTGCTGTTGTTGGCCATGGGCAAGCGGATAAACAGGCCGTTCAAGACGTGATATTTAATCTTTTCAAGATAAACGACGCCCCTAGTGACGACGCTACAGATGCAGTCGCCATAGCTGTCTGCCACGCATTATCTTACAGCGCTTCAGAGATTATTTCGAGTAAAATTATCCAGTAGGCACACGCATGATAGTAGGAATAAAAGGCACAGTAGACAAAATTTATCCCGAGTCCGTAGGTGTTGACGTAAATGGGGTTGTCTATGAAATCCACATGGCTGAGCCTCATTTGGCCACTTTAGGGCAAATAGGGGATTTTGTAGAATTGTATACCTATATGAGACTGACTAATGACGTTTTGATGATTTACGGGTTTGCCCATGCTGAACAACTGAATATGTTTCACAAACTGATTACGGTGAACAGTGTAGGCCCCCGCAATGCTCAAAGTATATTGGGCTATCTTGAATTGTCTCAAATTACCGATGCGATCCTTACGGAGAATACTGCATTACTTGTGGGGGTGCCCGGAATAGGAGCGAGGACTGCGTCTAGAATAGTACTAGAACTCAAAGATAAGATCGACTTGTCGGAAGACGCCACATTTGAAACTACCGGAAGGAGTGACAAAGAAGATGAAATAGTGGATGCGTTGCAGGCTCTGGGATATTCGAGAACGGAGATAGCATCTGTACTAGCAACAGTTGAGTTTGATGAGTCCGATCTCGGGTTGGAAGAAAGAATTAAAATAGTGCTGAGCAGGATGGTTTAGTATGACAGGTAAATTCGAGCTGATGTCAGACTTCCACATGACAGGAGATCAACCTGAAGCAGTTTACACTTTGGCGAAGGGGATTGAGGAAGGCGTTCAGAAACAGACACTACTAGGTGTAACTGGGAGCGGTAAAACGTTTACTATGGCCAACATAGTTAATACCGTTCAGAAACCTACTTTGGTGATAGCCCACAACAAGACTCTTGCTGCCCAACTAGCTTCTGAGTTCCGAGAATTTTTCCCTAACAATGCAGTTGAGTATTTCGTGTCCTATTACGATTACTATCAACCAGAGGCATACGTCCCGCAAAAAGACTTATTCATTGAAAAAGACGCTAGTGTAAATGAGGAATTAACTAAATTACGACTATCTACTACCACATCCTTATTGACCCGCCCTGATGTACTGGTTGTTGCATCCGTTTCGTGCATCTACGGTCTAGGTGATCCAGAAGATTATTTTCAAAAAGTAGCCCAAATCCAAATTGGTCAAGGCGAAGGCCGCAATGCATTTCTCAGGAAATTGGTTAACATGCAATATGAGCGGAATGATTACGACTTGGTACGAGGAAAGTTTCGCGTCAGGGGAGATGTGGTCGACCTGATACCCGCATATGCAGATCATGCCCTTAGAATAGAATTCTTTGGAGATGAAGTGGATAAAATCACCTGCCTCGAGCCCTTAACAGGCGAAGTAATGTCAACTCCTGATGTCGTGGAAGTATACCCGTCTAATCACTTTGTTACTTCAGATGAGAGGATTAAGGCCGCTTTAGTCGATATTGAAGAAGAACTTGGGAGACGACTTGAAACATTCAAACAAGAAGGGAAATTGTTAGAAGCTGCTCGTTTAGAAGCAAGAACCCACTATGATATGGAAATGATGTCAGAAACCGGGTCCTGCGCTGGTGTAGAAAACTATTCTAGGCATTTACAACGTCGCGGAGAGGGAAGTACACCATGGACGTTGTTAGATTATTTTCCCGAAGACTCTTTGATATTAGTGGATGAATCCCATATGACCTTGCCTCAAATTCGCGCTATGTATCGCGGAGATACTTCACGGAAGACGACATTAGTCGACTACGGATTTAGGCTCCCATCAGCTCTGGACAACCGGCCCTTAAAATTTGAAGAGTTTGAGGCTAGAGAAGTACAAACTATCTTCGTATCGGCCACTCCTGGCTCATATGAATTAGAGAGATCTCCAATGGTAGTGGAGCAAGTGATACGACCTACTGGTTTGTTAGATCCTACTATAGAAATTAAGCCCAGCGCAGGACAGATTGATGATTTGATCTCGCAGATTCGACTGCGAGTGGAACAAGGAGAAAGAGTACTGGTTACAACCTTGACCAAAAGAATGTCCGAAGAACTAGCCGATTATCTTTCGGAAATTGGGATCAAGAATACATATCTACATTCTGACATACAAACGCTTGACAGGGTAGAAATATTGCGAGGATTAAGATTGGGTGTTTTTGATGTTGTGATTGGAATCAATCTTCTTCGAGAAGGGCTAGACCTGCCCGAGGTTAGCTTGGTAGCTATATTAGATGCGGATAAAGAGGGATACCTAAGGTCATTTACATCTATGATTCAGACCATCGGTCGAGCAGCAAGGCATGCCAATGGGCATGTGATCATGTACGCGGACCGAATTACGGATTCCATGCAGCGGTCCATTGACGAAACTTACCGGAGGAGAAAAATCCAAGAAGATCACAATTCTGCCCACGGTATAGTACCAACCTCGATACAAAAGGAAGTACATGACATAACTGAATCCATTAATGCCAACGATAAGACTCGTTCAGCTGGAAATGATCTAAGGAAGGAATTGAACCACGAAGACATAGTTACTTTGATGAAAGACCTGGACTCTCAGATGAAACAAGCGTCTAAAAATTGGGAATTTGAAAAAGCAGCGCTACTCAGAGATGAAATTATAGACCTTAGAAAGCTCACTGATATTGAAAAGATAGTCACTGGAGTGGATTAGAGTCAGGCGGCGAAACGAACCAAGGTGCGCAATATCCTTTCATGCACCGAATAAGGCATAGAATCAACGGTTGGTACCTGATATCCAGTCACACCGTCCACTGCTCCTGACGCAACCATGCTGGAGAGGATTTCCTCTTGGGATGTCACGATTTTTTCGAAATTTGTTTGTGTTAATTTGCATATCTCTGCTATAAGTCCGTATGCGCCCCAATTTGAAACTGACGAAATGATAAGATGGTCTGTGGGGACTGTCGTCCATGGAAGTACGATTCCTTCACTTAAGGCTTCTTCCCGTATTTTGCCCATGCCTATTTCATTTCCTCCATCACCTATGCCTACGGAGGGAAAACCAAATTCAAAGAGGGTGTCTATGCAAGGGGTAAACGGGCTGATGTCTATACCCCTCATATTCGTGTATCGTCCGGTGGCGTTGACCCCACAACGCTCAATGGAGAGTAGTAACGTAGGTTGTAAGTCGTCTAACAATTGTTGACTGTAAGCTATCGATAGTTCTCGGGATGCTTTGGGGAAACTCAATGTATTAAGTTCAGGAGCAAGACTCGATTCCAAACAGGGCAATAAATACTCGTCGATCAAAAGGGTTACATCCCAACCGAGAGAGTCGAGGAGAAGACCCAAAGCTATTGCACCAGGTGGCCCGTCAGTTTCTGCTGCAGTGCCTTTTGTGATATAGAAGCCGGTAGTAATGATTATCCTGTTGCTGTTTGATAGAACGAAAGAGGCGGCGTCAGAGCAGTAATGACGGTTTAATAAATGCCTAGTTTTTGAAATCCCTCGTAAATCATAAGATAAAAGGATGTCTTCGGTAGTGATTACCACGGTTACAATTTCATGTCGGTGACAAACATATGTCCGGGAGAGTGTGTAATCATCAATTCCGGTCTGGCGGTTAAAGCAACAGCCTGCGGGGTTACACCGCACGCCCAAAACACAGGCGTTTCTCCATTTGCAATTGGTACAGGGTCACCATAATCGGGATTTTGGAGGTCAGAAATACCTAGAGATGCAGGTGAGCCTATGTGGATAGGTGCTCCATGATTGTCTGGGAATCTCGATGTTATTTCTACTGATTTGTCCACTAGATTATCTGGGATGGGCCTCATGCTAACTACCATAGGTCCACTAAACAGATTTGACGGAACGGTTTGAATGTTGGTAATAAACATCGGAACATTAGTTCCTAGATCTTGATGTTTTACAGGTATGTTTTCCTCTTGAAGCGCGTATTCAAAAGAAAAGCTGCAGCCTAGGAAAAATGTTACCAGGTCATCCCTCCAGATGGAGGAAATATCGTTAGTTTCTCTGGAGAGGACTCCCTTAGAATAAATTTTGTAGGCAGGTACATCGGTCCGTATATCCGCTCGGTCTGCAATTTTAGACGTCCAAGGAATTCCTGGTTCTAGTACTTCTAGCAACGGGCACGGTTTTGAATTTGCCTCGCAAAAATTTACAAAATCTTGGGCATAGATTTCGGGAAGTATCACCACGTTGGCTTGGACGTAAGAATCCATGACCCCGGTAGTTGGCGTATTCCATAGGTTGTCACGGACATCCTGTCTGAATTGTTGGGGAGTGGTATAATTTGATTTCAAAAGCTGTCCTTTAGGATTTCGAATAATCATAATTGTTATGGAAGAGTTGAGTCAAATCTTCCTTGGACTAGAGTATTGCGATGGTTAATTATTTGTTAAGGAACGAAACATTAAGTTTCTCGAGTGGGGGGGCCTTAGACACCTTACTGCTTCATAACGATTTAGGGATCACGTTGCATGATGTTCGAGACATGTCGCGATTAGATATAGAGGCGGGATCAGTAATCGTGATAGACCAGTCTTCGTTATCTAAATTAGATATATTTTCTGCCATTGAGTATAGCGAAGCAAGACACCCTAAGACTTTATTACTTGTGGAATTTAAAGATTTAGAAAATAATGAATTCCTGCATTTAGTTGATGACTTTTGTGTCTGGCCAGTGGAAGTAGCAGAACTACGTGTTAGGCTAGAAAAATTATCCGGAAAGAAAACAGAACCTTCAGAGACCTCCGCTATCCGAATTAACGATTTATATGTGGACTTGTCGAGGTATGATGTTTTTGTAGGGGAACGAAAGGTTACACTTACATATAAGGAGTTCCAATTGTTGGTATCCCTCGCTAGTAATCCAGGGCACGTGTATTCGAGAGAAGATTTACTGAGCAAAGTGTGGGGGTACGATTATCTCGGAGGTACAAGGACCGTGGATGTGCATATCAGGCGGTTACGGTCCAAGATTGAGGATGCAGAACATGTCTTTGTTGAGACTATATGGAATGTAGGATATCGGTTCAATGTAGAAGATTAACTAGTCTCGTGGACTATCTGATCTAACAGTAAGGCTACATTCTGCTTCAGATGGATATTCTGAGGCAATTCGAGGCCTGGATCTTCTGCTAATATGGTGGTTGCTGTTTGCCTCGCAAGTTCCATCAAAGTGTAATCAAAAACATTGGCTATTTTTAAACTTGGCATACCGCTTTGTCGGGTTCCAAAATAATCGCCAGGACCTCTGAGTCGCAGGTCTTGTTCCGCCAGTAAGAATCCATCGGTAGTCTGTTCTAGGGCGTTGAGCCGTGCGATCGCTGCTTCAGAGGGGTCGGTTGAAATCAGGACACAGTAGCTCTGAGTGCCGCCTCGGCCCACCCGTCCTCTAAATTGATGTAGTTGGGACAAACCGAATCTATCTGCGCCATGAATTAACATAATATTGGCATTAGGGACATCGACGCCTACTTCTATGACTGATGTGGATACTAAGATCTCTATCTGTCCTTTTCTGAATTGATCCATGACTTCTTCTTTTTTCTTGGCAGAGAGCCTCCCGTGCAACAATGCCACGGTGTGTCCTTGAAATTCCTGAGATACTTGGTCAAATACTTGGGTTACTGAAATTTGTTCAAGGTCAGTTGTCTGGTCTATAGCCGGACAAACGACGAATCCTTGATGTCCTGCAAGTAGTTGCTTTTTTAGGAAGCCGTAGGCCACAGGAGTTTTGTCAGATGATATTGATCTGGTTCTGACGGGCCGCCTCCCTGCTGGCAGTTGATTTATAGTAGAAATGTCGAGGTCACCATAAATGGAAAGAGATAATGTTCTTGGTATAGGGGTTGCAGACATAGTCAGCGAATGAGGAGGAGTGGCATCAGGATCCTTTAGATCTGCCCGTTGCAAGACTCCAAATCGATGTTGTTCATCCGTAACTGCTAGGTTCAATTTCGCGAATTTCAGGTCTTGATTGATTAACGATTGGGTGCCGATCAATAGGTGAAGAGACCCGTTGAGTGCTGCCTCGTAAATTTTTGCCTTTTGAGCCGGGGTCGTTGAGCCTGTTAGGAGCCCAATCTGGATCGGGTCTGGCAGAATAGGGCTGTTTAACGTGATGATAGGTTGTAAAGTTTGGTGGCCTTGCATCTCTGGGTCTATAAGTGACTGAAATGTTAGGTAGTGTTGTTCAGCTAATATCTCAGTCGGTGCCATGAGAGCTGACTGGAACCCAGCAGATATGGCGGATAGGATCGCCGCTCCAATCACGACGGTTTTACCGCTGCCGACATCTCCTTGTAGTAAACGGGTCATAGGCCTATCCAGACGTCTCATGTCGGCAAGGATTTCGTCTATGCAGTTTACTTGGCTGGAAGTCAATTGAAACGGTAGAGATTGACGAAAAAGTCGCAGGAATTCTTGAGGCACTTGGATTGGCCTCACGTGTTTAGGAGTCTTTTGATTTTGTTGTTTGATTGTCAAAGCTAATTGCAAATGTACCAACTCTTCTAGTCCAAGAGTACGCCGTGCCTGCTCATGGGATTCCCAGGAATCAGGAAAATGCAATTGGGAAACAGATGCGTCCAATGGCAAAAGGTTGTTGCTAGTATAGAAATTTGTTGGCATATGGGATGTGGGTATGAGTTGCTGAAAGCGGAAGATGGTATCCCAAGAAAGGCCGCGAAGCTTTTTGGCGGTAAGGCCACGGGTCAGTCTGTATACTGGTAAGATGCGCCCTGTGTGCTTGTTAGTTGTGCTGGCATTAGAGAATTCATACTCAGGTGATTGAAACACTAAGGCCCCTCTATATATTTCTGGTTTGCCGCTTATTCTGATTGTGTTACCCGGGGTCAAAGTTTTAGTGATAAATCGGTTACCAAACCAAAGGCATCTCATTGTTCCTGTGGAGTCTCCTAGGACGATCTCTCCTACTAGGAGTCGGCCTTTGGAACCGAGTCTTAGGGTTTTGGAACTCCAAACTTCGCCTTCGATAGTGCATGGAACTCCGGGTTTTACTTCGTTGACCGGTAGAGAGAGTGAATAATCGATCAACGCACGCGGAGGGTTAAATAATAGATCCCATACGTTTGCAATTCCTATCTTGTTTAAACGTTCTTGAGTTTTAGAATCTACGCCTTTAAGCACGGTTACTGGCTGGAACAGAGATTCAATGGAGGTAGATTTGTTAACATTCTTCTTTCGTGGTGCCGCGGTCCTCTTAGGAGGTGTGATGTTGATTGGTTTTGGCGTGTTTTGCTTGATGATTTTACCGGTAATAGTAGATACCCATAATTGCCGTTTGGCGAAAGAGGCATTTGAATAGGGGAAGCTGAGTAATGATTGTAATTCAGCATCAGCATTTAAGTCCGAATAAGAAGACCATAGAGAGGAATTCGTTTTCAGGAAGCCTTCGATACCTCCGATTACAGACCGGTCTTGGTAGTTCTGTCGCTGCTCGAGCTCCAAGATTTTAAGCAGTGTCTGTAAGGGTGTATCAGGCATCAATAATCTAGCTAACCAAGATCAGGCAAAGTGGCGACGCCGATAGCATTTGGTCCTACATAAGTACCAATAGATGGACTGAAAGTGGTCTCTATCAGCGGGAGTCCGGGATTGTGAGACAGAAGTTCGGTCCGTAGCAACTCTTTTGTTTCTAGGTCAGTGTTATAGATCAGGGCAGCTGACAAAAGCTTTCCTTGATCCGCTACGATTTGGCTAATTTGATCTAGTGACTGATTCAAGCTCCTGCATTTGGCTACAGGCACAACCTCTCCATCTTGGATGGAAAGAATCGGTTTGATCCGGAGCATCCCTCCTAATAATGCAGATGCTTTTCCAATACGACCTCCTTTTTGCAAATATTCTAACGTGTCTAAGGCAACGTATACTGTAGTTCTGCTCAACACGTCTTCAGTGTAAGAACCTAGGTCTTCGAGTGAAATTGAGGGGTTATCACTCAGATGTTTAGCCGCCGCTAATACGCCCAATGTCATTGGAATAGAGGCTTTAAGTGAGTCAACGACTCTGATAGATGCGCCTGTTGAAGATCGAACGGAGTCTGCTGCTTGAATGGCGGAATTGTATGTGCCGCTCAGTTTGCTCGAGAGGTGTATAGATAATATTGAATGGCCTTGAGCTGCTAGGTTTTCGTATATGGGGATGAAGTCAGACGGCGATGGCTGAGAGGTTTTAGGCAATAGGCCATCGATGAACATTTTATTGTTGAATTCTTCTGGAGTGATATCAACTCCATCTTTATAAATTTGGTCTCCGAACATGACATTGATTGGGACTGTGCGGATGTCATGGGTTGAAGCCAGATCCATTGGTAAGTCTGAGCCGGTATCTGTGACGATTTTGATAGTCATGATTTTACTCCACTGTTAAGTATGTGATGTGATTGGGGATCGGGTTTTCGTATATATCGATTTCACAGGATGGTAATAGTTCTTGAATTGAGTCCCGTAAACTGTCTACTGCCCAGTGATGAAACTGGGCAGGTGCGTAAAGTGTTATTAAGGAATGGGGAGGAGGAGCGGTATTGGTCAATAATGTGGTTACTTTTTGGCTATACTCATGGAAGGGCATGGATGTGCTGGCGTCAATAGTGAAAACTGCTAGTTCTGCGAGGGTGTTATTCAGTGTGGCCGTATTTACTTCAGTAGTGGCATCTGGGTCAAAGAACAAACAAGCGGTCAAGGCTTCAGGGAAATTCGTCGCAAGTATTTTCTGATGTGCAGGCAAGGTATTGTCCGAAGATAGTTGGGCAGCTGATTCTTCGTTAGTTGATAGGATGACAGGAGAGGTAGTTGTATTTGGATTTATCAACTCTGATAAAGGCTTAGGATTACAGCAAATGACGCTTTGCCCGCCATCTTCAAAGATGCGTTGGGTTTCGGGATCATTGACTAGTACAAACAACTGGCTGAGGCTGTGGTGTGTGACCTGTACGTCCATGTCTTCTGTCGATATCTCAGTGAGTGTGTATTTTGCCTGTAAAGCAGAAAAAATCTCTGAGGGGTTACTTGCATGAAAATGGAGTTTGCTTAAAGAGTCGGTCCCAGAAATGACTAGAGAACCGACTTCTGTGAAAGTTGCTAGGATGGACTTTATATCTTCAGAAGTTTGGGGCCCGGAATTTGTTACCAGAGCTTGACAGCAGTATCCCCATTCCTCTATTTCAGTGGATTTTAAATAGGTTTCTAGTGAAACTTTGTTGAATTTAGTAATGTAGTTGTCGAGCCAAGGTATGAATTCACTAGTCAGCTTGGTTTGGGCCTGGTCTGTGTATAGTGAAGCAAAACTAAAAAGCAACACCGTTAACCCGGCTGCTCCTGAATCAATCACTTCTGCAGCTTTTAATGCAGGAAGTCCTTCGGAAGTTCTTTCCGTTTCGCTCCACGCTTCTGCGACAACCTGTTGCCAGAAAGTATTGAGGTCCATAGATTCTAATTGATCATATGTGTCAAAGTTGCTGATCACACGCATTACGGAAAGCATCGTGCCTTCTCGGGGGTCGGCTACGGACGTGTATGCCTTTTCGTACCCAGACAAGAAGCTGGTAACCCAATCCAAAGCACTATTTTCATCATGTGAGGTCATAGTTACAAGGCAACCGTGTAAGAAACTGGATAATATAACCCCGCTGTTCCCTTTTGAGTTCATGAAAATACTATTTGCGATTTCAGAGACACCCGCTGTGTTCGTGTGGTCTATTTGTTCGATGAGCTCTCTCGCACTGTTTAAGGTTAAGTACATGTTAGTACCTGTGTCTCCATCAGGCACCGGAAAAACGTTGATATTGTTCAGGGTCACACGGGCATTGTCTAGATTCTCTATGGCCATCCGTATCATTTGTGGTATTGATGTGTTCAATATAGTCAAATTGAGGTCCAAATTTATATTCTTATTGCTATGTCAATATAATACAATATACCTTACCGTGATCCGATAGTCAGATGTCAAAAAGGGAATAATGGTTTTCGACGACACAAATGAGAATGAAAGATTAGTTGACGACTCCTTGAAGGAACAAGAACAAGTTTCTGAAATTAGTTTACGGCCGATATTACTTGAAGAATTTGTTGGTCAGTCATTAATAAAGGAAAATATTAAAATCGGCCTTGAAGCAGCTAAAATGAGGAATGCGCCGTTGGATCATGTGATGCTGTATGGCCCTCCGGGGTTGGGTAAAACTACTTTGGCTCATATCTTGGCAAAAGAAATGGAAGTTAATATAAAGATCACGTCTGGTCCCGCTATTGAGCGGGCGGGGGATATGGCTGCCATGCTGACCGGACTCCAGGATGGGGATATATTGTTCATTGATGAAATCCATAGGCTTAATAAAATTGTCGAAGAAGTGTTGTACTCAGCAATGGAGGATTTCTTTTTATCCTGGGTTGTTGGCAAAGGTTTGGCCGCTAGAAACATCAACCTTAGGATCAATCCGTTTTGTCTAATTGGGGCGACGACTAGATTTTCAATGGTGAGTGCTCCTTTAAGAGATCGATTCGGATCTGTGTATAGGCTTAGTTACTATGACCTTGATGAGATGGTCCAAGTGCTCAGTAGGTCTTCCGATATTCTTGAATGCCAAAGTGATAATGCTGGGATCAAACAAATAGCTCAACGTTCCAGAGGTACTCCGCGCATTGGGAATCGCTTGCTCAGGAGGGCAAGGGATTATGCCATGGTGAGGGCTCAAGGTGCGATTAACGAGAAAGTTGCTAAAGATGCCTTAGATATGCTCCAGGTTGACGATCGAGGACTTGATCAAAGTGACCATGCGTTGCTGGTGAACCTCGTCGACAAGTTTCATGGGGGACCCGTCGGTCTGGACACTCTCGCCACCTCTCTCAGCGAAGAAGCTGATACTGTGATGGATGTCTTAGAGCCTTACCTGATGCAACTAGGGTTTATCGAGCGGACCCCTCGAGGCAGAATAGCTACAAGAGCCGCATATGAATACCTTGGGAAGACAATGCCGTCTCAAGGAAGCGATCAAAGCAGGCTGGAAGGTTTGTAAAAACCCGTTGATCTAGTTACAATCAAGGTATCAACCTATAGGAGAGTCCTAATGATTTACGAGTTAAGAATCTATGAAACTATCCCTGGTAAATTAGGTGACCTGAATAGCCGTTTTTCTAACCATACGGTAAAACTGTTTGAGAAACACGCTATTCACGTGGTTGGGTTTTGGACAGAAGACATAGGAACAAGTAATCAGCTGGTGTATATGTTAGGCTTTGATAGCCTTGCCGATAGAGAAAACAAATGGACTAATTTTCAGAATGACGCTGAGTGGCAAAAAATCAGAGCTGAATCAGAAGTTGACGGTCCGATCAATGCCAGGGTTCGGAACATTATTCTAAGACCGACTGATTATTCACCTATGCAGTAATATGGCGATTATCCCAAGGAGAAATATCGGTAGTATAATCGAAGAATGTCTGATGCGTTGGTCACAAGAAGACCAGCAGTGGCCTGTCGGGCCCGTGGAAGCGCAAGAGATACTACAATTTGCCGATGACGATATTGACGCTGCTCGCGGCCTCTCATATAGGATCGCTCGGACCGGGAAAGGTAATATCATATCGTTTTCACCTAAAGTTTTCATTCCCTTGACCCATATGTGCAGAGATTATTGCGGATACTGTACTTTCAGAAAAGAGCCTGAAGACTTAGATGATTTGTTCATGAATGTGGAACAAGTCCTAGATCTAGCTAAAGAGGGGGCGGGATTGGGGTGTGCTGAAGCTTTGTTTACTTTGGGAGAACGGCCAGAGAGCAGATATCCCGTAGCCAAAGCGTGGTTGAAAAACATGGGTTATGGATCCACACTGGACTATTTAGCAGACGTATGCCAAGTGGTGAATGATGAAACCGAGATGCTACCGCATGCAAACCCAGGAACTATGAGTAAACGACAATTACAATCTTTACGCTCATCTAATGTGTCTATGGGGTTGATGCTTGAGTCGATTTCTGACAGATTGTTTGGCCCTGGTATGCCTCACGAGTTTGCTCCAAGCAAAAGACCTGTTGCGCGCATGAAAACTTTGAGGAACGCCGGGGTACTCAGAATTCCTTTTACTACCGGTATTTTGATAGGGCTCGGAGAGAGTAAACAAGATGTGGTTGACAGTATTCTTGCTATCAAAAAGCTTCATGAAACATTCGGGCATATACAAGAAGTGATTGTTCAAAATTTTAGAGCAAAAAAAGAAACTCCAATGGCCGATGTATCTGATGCTACTCAAGAATATTTATCTTGGGCCCTGATTGTAACCAGATTAATCATGGGACCTGAGATAAATTTGCAAGTCCCTCCGAATTTGTCTCCCAACCACTTCCAAAGTTTTCTGGACGATGGTATTAACGATTGGGGAGGCGTATCTCCGCTCACCATTGATCATGTGAATCCTGAGGCAAAATGGCCAACCATTTCTAAATTGAATGCAGTGTGCGAAAAGAAAGGGCTCGAATTAAAACCTAGATTTCCTGTTTATCCAGAGTTCATGTCAAAGGCCAAAGGTTTCATCGAAGAATCTCTGTATGATAAGGTTGTAGGGCAGTCTGATGGCACAGGCTACAAAAAAGGAGGAATTAGTGGGTATATCACCTGAGACTAATAGATCTGTAGACCAAAGGATCGATTCTCTCTTTGGCAAAATTTCCTGGGATGTCGCATCTATCCTAGATAAAGCGCTATGCGGCACAGATATAAGTCCTGAAGAAGGGGCCAGGCTACTGGGCACAACAGGAATGGAATACACCGCGACTTGCGCAGTAGCAGATGAACTTAGGGAACGAACGAACGGAAACCTTGTCACATATGTTGTCAACCGTAATATTAACTTCACTAATGTATGTATAAAACGATGCGGATTTTGTGCGTTCAGTCGTGACTTTAGGCAAGAAGAAGGTTACTTTCTACCAGTGTCAGAAATTATCCTACGAGCCAAAGAGGCAATGGAATATGGGGCTACAGAAGTGTGTATTCAGGCAGGGCTTCCCCCGCAAATGGAAGGAGATCTCTATGTCAAATTGTGTCAGGCACTTAAAGAAGAACTGCCTGAACTGCATATACATGGGTTTTCTCCTGAGGAAGTATTGTATGGTTCAGTTCGTTCAAAGTGCACCATCAAAGATTATTTGCAACAACTTTTGGAAGCTGGTGTAGGTAGTCTTCCAGGAACATCAGCGGAAATTTTGGACCAAGAACTTAGAGATGTAATCTCTCCAGGCCGGATTTCTGTTCAACAGTGGACTGAAGTGATCACAGAAGCTCATCGCATGGGTATACCCACCACCTCCACGGTGATGTTCGGACATGTAGAGACTCATCTGCACGTCGCCAACCACATAGAACTGATAAGGAATATACAGGGATGTACTGGAGGGTTTACAGAATTTGTACCGTTGAGCTTTGTGCATGCTGAGGCACCTATGTTCCTTCAAAACATAAGTGGAGGACCTATGAAACAAGGACCAACTGCTATGGATGTTATGAAAGTACATGCTGTTTCAAGAATTATGCTAAATAACTGGATCCCCAATATACAAGCTTCATGGGTTAAAGAAGGCAGTAAAATGTGCCAAATGCTTTTGAATGCCGGCGTGAATGATTTGGGAGGGACTCTGATCAATGAAAGTATCTCGACTTCAGCTGGCGCCACCCACGGGCAATTGATGCGGCCTGGAGAATTTAAAGACATGATCAGAGAGGCAGGGAGGATCCCAGCGGAACGTTTGACAAATTACCAAATAAAATCTGTGGACCTTGGGTCCGAAACCAATCATAGTTTACTTGACCAAGTCGGCGCAGACGTTGAGAAGATTTTTGGCTCTTATTCGCTACTCGCCAAAAGTGACGACTTCAGGTTTTCTCATCCTAAAGAGAAACCTGCCAACGTCGAATGACATTGAAAATTGTAGCGTTGGCTGGTGGTGTTGGTGGTGCAAAACTAATTCAAGGTTTGTCTTCTGTTAGTGAACCCGAATCCTTGACTTGCATCGTAAACACAGGAGATGACGACATTTTTCACGGACTTCATGTATGTCCTGATCTTGATACAGTAATGTATACGCTAGCGGGATTGTCTGACACCGAGAAAGGCTGGGGATTGAAGGACGAATCATACACTGTATTATCGAGCCTAGCTGCTCTCAATCAAGATACCTGGTTCAATTTGGGAGACAAAGATATTGCCACACACTTGGTAAGGACGAACCTATTGTCAACGGGACAATCCTTGACAGAAGTCACCCATGAAATATGCAGGCGTTTTGGCGTTAAAAATAAGGTCATCCCCATCTCTAACGCAAAAATATCTACCAAATTGATATCAAATGTTGGGGAATTAAGTATGCAAGAATACTTTGTGAAGCATAGATGGATTCCCCCTATTTCTAAGATAGTATATTCACACGATAAAGCCCAAATTACTGATGAAGCAAAACAAAGTCTAATTGACGCCGATCTAATCATTATTTGTCCATCTAACCCTCTACTAAGTATCGGGCCGATGTTATCGGTTGATGCAGCAAAGGACCTCATTCGAAACTATTCGTATAAGACTATCTGCGTCAGCCCTTTAATTGGGAACGGCTCGGTTAGCGGACCAGCAGGAAAATTGATGAATGAATTGGGCATGGAGGCTTCGGTTGTTGGTTTAGGGAAGTACTACCAAAATTTTTGCAGCTGGATGATTATAGATAGTTCGGATCGTATGTTCGAACCTGCTTTAGTTCAAATGGGCTTTTCTGTTAAGATGCTACCAATAATTATGAACAACGACCATGAAAAAATATCCCTTGCCAGCGCAGTGTTGGAAGTTGGACAACATGTCTGAAGTCAACCAAATTATTGCTACCATCCCAATGAAGCCACTAATTCACGGCAAGTCCAGGTTGTCTGAAGCTTTTACCGACCAAGAACGGGGCGATTTAGTCATAGGGATGTTGACTACTGTGATTGATGCGATTGTAGGCGCGGGCGTAATCGAATTCGTTATCGTGGGTGGCGATGATCGCGTCGCTGCCGTAGGGGAAGGTACGGGCGGTAAGTGGGTCCCCGATCCAGGAAATGATCTTAATGAATCTTTGAAAGCGGTTTTTGGAGACATTTTACAATCTGGGAAATCGGCTATGTTTCTGGCAGGAGATTTGCCGTTTGTGAAGTCGGCAGATGTCTATAACCTGATACGGACCAGCGGCAACCAAAAGAATATCGCATTGGCCCCCGCAAGAAAAGACGGGGGAACCAACGGGATATTGGTTCCTCCCGGAGTACCATTTGAACCTCAGATGGGGCAACGGAGTTTCGCTAGGCATTTGGCTCAGGCGGCCGGAGTCGAGCATTCCGTTTCCATTTATACGAGCAATGGATTAGGGTTTGATTTAGACACAACTGATGACTTGGTGTCCTATACTCATATGGAACCGGGTTTATTGGAAAGATTATATGACCAAGCTTCTGTTTATTAATGACTAAGATAGGAATCCTTCTCCCTACCAGAGGCGCTTTGTTTAATAATGCTCCAGGCTCTGCTTGGGAGTTAATATCCGCCATGGCTTGCGAATGCGACGGCTTGGCGCTGCATTCCGTTTGGGTAGGAGATTCCCTTTCTGCTAAGCCTAGATTTGAACCATTGACTGTATTGGCTGCTCTTGCACAGAGGACGGAAAATATTAAATTGGGGACGTCGGTGTTACTGCCTGTATTAAGATCACCTGGCCATTTGCTCCAAACCATTAACACCTTAGGAAGCATAAGCGGGGGGCGCCTAATAATGGGGATGGGTCTTGGGGGAGCGTTTAATGAAGCGCAGAAACGTGAATGGCAAAATGTAGGGATTGACTACAAGACTAGGAGGGCGAGATTCGAAGAGGTGCTCGAGATCTTACACACCTCTAGGAATCACAAACTGGTTGATTTTAAAGGCGATTATTACCAGATCTCAAAATTGGAGATGAATCAAAAGGACGAAAATCCTTTTGCCATTGTAGTAGCGGCTCATGCCAGACATGGGCTGGACATCCAATTTCAACGGGCGGCAAGATATGGTGATGGGTTTATTTCTATCACGGATTCCCCTGAAGAATTTGAGAAAGGGTCCCGAATGTTCGATGCTTTCCGAGATTCAAATTATGAGAAAGGTGTCCCCGTAGAGAAGATCATGTACGTGACTATTAATATTGACTCAAATGACAAAAATGCATTCGATGAAGCGACCGCATTTTTAACAGAGTATTATGGAGCCAACATCTGGGGTGATGCTTGGGGTCCGTTTGGTTCCCCCTCGCGAATAATCGAACGGATTAACAGCTATGCCCAAAGTGGGGCGACTACGGTGATCGTAAGATTTGCTTCCTTTGACCAGTTGTCGCAACTCAGGCGGTTCGTCAATGATGTTTTGCCAAACATAGACTAGCCTAATACAATACCAACGAATTGAACTAAAGGAGAATAGGGACAGTGGATTTGAAAGGAAAGACAGGCATTATCTTTGGGGTAGCTAACGAGAGAAGTATTGCTTGGGCGATTGCGAAGAAACTTGATTCTTATGGGGCACAGATCGGCCTCGCTTACCAGAATGAACGATTGAAATCTCGCGTTGAAAAATTGGCGGATGAATTGCGCGATCCGATTTTGATCCCTTGTGATGCTAGCTCAGATGTGGATTTAGAACAGGCTTTCCAGATTGTCAAAGAAAAATTTGGCTCGATCTCTTTTGTCGTTCATAGCATTGCCTTTGCGAATAAAGAAGAACTTTCCGGCCGCTTTACCGATACCACAAGAGAAGGCTTTCAAGTGGCTCTTGATATAAGCGCTTTTACATTGATCCCCATAACAAAATGGGCAACTGAATTAATGGAAGAGGGCGGAAGCATAATAACGATGACATTTGACGCGGCCCACAATGTTTATCCCGGTTATAACGTTATGGGTACTGCTAAAGCCGCTCTGGAACATAGCGTTCGTCAGCTGGCCTTCGAGCATGGCCCGGACAAGATACGAGTTAATGCGATTTCCGCCGGCCCGCTGGACACATTGGCAGCTCGTGGTATCAGTGGTTTTCTTGATATGAAAAAAATACATGCTGATAGGGCCCCTATGAAGAGGAATATATCTTCTGAAGAAGTTGCCAACACCGCCTTGTTTTTAGTTAGCGATATGTCTTCTGGTATAACAGGGGCGGTTATTCCTGTTGATGCAGGATTCCATATAATGGCTGTTTAATCAGGACAAAGAAGCAAGGGATGCCTGGTCCTCTGCAGCCAAGTCGTTCAGGCCAAGTGTTTGGTACGCTTGGATTCTATAGGTCAGTGCCTCAACGAAAGCTTTGTCTAGTGCTAATGCTTTAGTAAATTGATCAACCGCCTCAGTGGTTTTGTTCTGCTCTAGTAGTTCTTTGCCACGCGCTGTGAAGATTTGTGGAGTGACCCTAGGAGGCGTGATAGTGGGACTTGGCGTTGGGGTTAGTGACTCCTCTGGTTCTAGGAGTAAGTCTTGTTCACTTTCTTGATCTGCAGGTGCGACGATAGGGCTTCGGTCACCTGTGGAGTCGATAGGCGTTGGCTCGGAAGTAACCGTTGGGGCGGAGTACTCGGTTACTGAGCGATCACAACCTGTACAGGTCCATTCGATTGATGGATGTTCGTGAGTATCAGGGTTATAAATAGGGGCTTGTAATGCACCGCAGTACGGACAAAACCTGTTTGCAGTGGTTACCTTTTTTTTGTTACTGACTGGGGGGTTTATCATAAGGATAACTACGGGGATAATTCCCAGAATTTGTAATCCTGCGAGCCCAGGTATCAGTAAAGGGATAACGGACAAACCCAGTGCTGCTCCACCCCATACATAGGGACTCTTGCCTCTACGCATTGCTAAACGGGCGGCCCATAAAGTAATTATCCCTAGAGAAAAGACAGAAAATAAAATGTTCATTGGATCCATAGCAAATTTGTACCTAAAACTGACTCACCTGAAAATTATCCCATACAAAGGCGACCAACTCAACATAAAATTGAGACAAGAACAGCTCTGATAAGGGACAAATACGTGGTATAGTATCACGAGAACTTTACATAAACGGGGGGAGCAATGAAAATAACTTTGTCAATTTTGAAAGCTGACGTCGGATCCATAGGGGGTCATACTCAGCCATCTGAAGCAATGATGGAAGCAGCCCGGCAAGATGCCAAAGATGCGGTGGCTAGCGGACTACTGATTGACGCGTTTGTCACCCATACAGGCGATGACATTTGTATCACGGCCTCACATACACACGGGAAAGATGACACTGACGTGCACCAATTTGCGTGGAAAACCTTCCTGCATTGTACGGATATCGCTGCAAAACACGGTCTGTATGGCGCTGGTCAAGATCTATTGGCTGATGCTCCGTCTAGCAATATAAGGGGTGCCGGTCCAGCTGTTGCAGAGATCGAATTCGAACATGAACCAGGTAAACAGAATCCGATGCGCCCTGCGGAGTCGTTTATGGTGTTGGCGGCAGACAAATGTGGTCCCGGTGCATATAACCTGCCTTTGTTTCTAGGATTTGCTGATCCTATGTATTGTGGTGGACTGATGTTACCGAGGCTAGGTGAAGGATTTACCTTCAATATCATAGACATGGACAATACTGATGGAGATAGTATCATCAGCCTGAATGCTCCTGAAGATTACTACAAAATTACTGTGTTACTGCGTGACAACGAGAGATTCGGTATTGATTCGATCGTTTCTAGATATAGTGGCCAAGTGGCGGCTGCTGTATCTGCTACCCGTATGCATAATATTGCGGGCACCTACACAGGGAAAGATGATCCTGTGGCTTTAGTAAGAAACCAAGGGATTTTTCCAGCGCCGGAAGAGCTAATTTCTCCTTTTGCGAAAGCCCATTACATCGGGGGGGATGCTCGTGGGTCTCATGTGATGCCATTGATGCCAGTTCCAATCAATACTCCGGTAACGGGAATGTATTGCCTTCCGTTAGTATCTTGTGTAGGATTCTCTCTAGCCGCCGATGGAAGTTTTTCCAACTCGTATGCTGATTTCTTTGATAATCAATCCTGGGATTACACTCGCTTAAAGGCTCAAGAGAAAGGGATAGAAATGCGTTCTCAAGGGTGGTCTGGAGCGGCAATGCTACCGTATGGGGAATTGGAATACTCAGGATTCAGGCAGTCGATTGGCGACCTGCTCGAGCAATTCGACTTTAGAGGGTAGAATCTGTAACTACCGTTATCAGGTTTGCTGCTTTGGTAGCAATTTCGACACTAGGTCCGAGGACTACCCCCATCCTTCTTTGGGGTCGAGTGCTTGGCTTACCAAAAATTCTGACATCGGTTTTGGGGATGGCCAAGGCGGCGTCTATTCCTACATAATGGAAAGAATCTGCTTCTTCGCTGGCGAGTATAACGTGGGATGCACCATGCCTTAGCAAAGAGATCTCCGGAATTGGAAAACCCAACACCGCACGTGCGTGAAGATCAAATTCTGAGAGGTTTTGAGTGTACATCGTTACCATTCCAGTATCGTGGGGTCTTGGGCTGAGTTCACTGAATATTGGCTGGTCGTTGCAAATGAAAAATTCTACTCCGAAGATGCCAACCCCTCCGAGGTCGTCCGTGATAAGCTGAGCCATGGCTTGAGCTTTTTGTTCAATCTCTGAAGGTATGCCGTTCCGGCCGATAATCGCGGGCTGCCAGCTATATCTGTAATCGCCGTCAACTTGTACATGGCCTATGCTTGGGCAAAACAGAGTTTCACCGGTAACCGTACGGACAGTTAATAGAGTAATTTCGTAATCAAAATTGATGAATTCTTCCAGTATGACAGTCGGGCGATCTCCTCTCATTCCATCTACTGCGTAATTCCACGCATCACTTACGTCAGAGGCATTACGTACTACTGTCTGCCCTTTACCACTTGAGCTCATGACCGGTTTAACTACACAGGGGAGACCAATGTTGGGTAATTGTTGTGCTAGTTCAGCTTGACTAGTTGCATAGGCGAATCTAGCAGTTTTTAATCCCAGTTCTACAGCACGATTCCGGATTCGATCGCGGTTCATCGTAAGGTTCACTGCCCTTGCAGTGGGTATAACGACGAACCCCTTTTCCTCTTTTGACGCCAAAGTTTCTGTACGTAATGCTTCTATTTCCGGAATGATCAGGTCCGGCTTGATTTGGGAGATGACATCTTCTAGCAAGTCTCCGTTAAGCATATTGAATACTCTGTAGTCGTCAGCCACCTGCATCGCAGGTGCATTGTCGTAATTATCACACGCTGTGACGAACGCTCCAAGGCGCTTTGCACTAATGCAAAATTCTTTGCCAAGTTCTCCGCTTCCTAGTAGTAATATATGGGTAGGCATCAAACCTCGTTAAATAAGGACATGAATTTATATAATATTGTGTTTTTCTAGTATACGGACGAACTCAAGAGTTCCTTGGTAACAATCCTCTACGGTCGCATGTCCAAAGCATAACCGAACATAATTTTCTCCAATCCCTTCAGGGGAATACCCTTTTCCGTTTAGATATCCAACCCCTTCGTCAAAACAGGTTTGTTGAAAGGCTTCCATATCTGTACCTTCTGGGAATTTTACCCATATGTACAATCCCCCTTGCGGGACATTCCATTCTGCCCTAGAGCCTAAGGATTCACCTAATGCTGAGAGCATTGAATCCCGCTTTTGTCTGAATGCTGTATTTTGATCATCTATGTGATCGTACATGTGGTTAGTTAGGTATTCTTGAACAGCCAACGATGCAAAAGGGTTTGTAGCTCCTGCCTTAAAGCTGCACGCTCTGTTTCGGACCTCTTCAGGAGCGATTAGATAACCAAGGCGCATTCCTGGGGCAATGATTTTTGAGAATGATCCAACGTAGATTGTCTGGCCTCTGGTGTCCATGGAATAAAATGAATCTACATCGTCCCCTTCGTAACGGAGATCAAAATAACAGTCATCTTCGAATATAGGGATGTCATATTTATGGCATATTGCGATTACATCTTTTCTTCTGTCCTCGGGCATGGTCCAGCCAATAGGGTTTTGGAAGGTAGGGATTGTATAAAGGCATTTGATTTTCTTGCCTTGTTTTAAAACGTCCTTTATCAGGGCTTCAAGTGCTGTGACGTCAATGCCTGAGTCGTCACATTCGACGGCTCTAACATCTGCGTCGAATCTTTGCATCTGGTTCAGAGTACCGGAATAAACAAACTTTTCAGTAATGATCACATCCCCTGGATCTGTTAATGCCTGGATAACCATGCTAATTGCTTCGCCTGACCCTGAGGTGATTACAACGTCACTGGCTGAAATATCCATTTTGCGATCTCGGTTTAATTTTTCAGCCACTAAGGCCCGTAAACCGTGTAGACCGACCAAGTCTTCATAATAAGCTAATTCTTTGCCTTCACGATCTAAGGCTGTCTGCAGCGATTGCACCAGTTCGTTTAAAGGTAATGATTCAGGGTCCGGATACGCTACAGCAAAATCATATTTCGCATGGGCGTGAGTGTTGGGGGTCTTGTTCCTAGAAGTTTGTGAAAAAAGGCCGGTGTAGTCAAAATTGTTCATGAAAATTCCTCCTAATTTTGCTTTAAGCTGATACCCAAATCAGCTAGTTGTTCTATTGTCACTGAAGACGGCGCACTAAATAACAGGTCCGTCCCGCTTTGTGTTTTGGGGAAGGCGATAACATCTCGGATTGACTCTGAACCGGATAAAATAGCTATCAATCTATCAATGCCAGGAGCTATCCCTCCATGAGGAGGAGCCCCATATTGGAACGCCTCAATGATTTGACCGAATTGAGATTGAATTTCTTCTTGATTGTGTCCAAGAATTTGGAACACTTTAGTCTGAGTGTCTTGATTATGGATTCGGATACTGCCGCTGGCAAGTTCCATTCCATTGCATACCAAGTCGTATGCTTTACTTTTAATGTTCCCGTAGTCTCCTTCGCTGAGCTTTCCGTAATCGGATTCTTGGGGTGCTGTGAAAGGATGATGCGAAGATGTCCAACCTCCGCTGTTTGGATCTTTCTCGAATAATGGAAATTCTGTCACGAAACAGAAAGATAGCTTGTTCTGGTCAATCAGCTTGAAGAATTCCCCAACCCGCAATCTGAATTCTCCAAGCATAACGCTGACTTGGGGTTCCATTCCAGCCATTATTAGAATCAGATCGGTTCCTGACGAGTCAAGCTGGTCCTTTAATTCCTGGAGGATTGTGACGTCCATGGTTAAACCCGGTGAAAACAATGTTTCGGTGTCAGATATCCTGATATGTGCGAGTCCGGGTGAACCCACTTCGGATGCGATCCTATTCAAATTCCTAATACCATTGTTGCTTAATGAACCCTCTCCAGGTACGCAGATTGCTTTGATAAAACCACCATTGTTAATGACGGTTTTGAATACCTGAAACTCTGTTTTGGCAGCTATTGAGGTGATGTCAGTCATAGGGAGGCCAAATCTCAAATCAGGTTTGTCAGATCCGTATTTGGACATTGCTACATCATATGTGATTCTAGGGAACGGTGTAACCATGTCTCGCTCGGGTTGAACAGTAGAAATCATCTGGGTATAAAGTCTTTCAGTGAGATCATAAATGTCTTCTTCGGTTACAAAACTCATTTCAATATCTAATTGGGTGAATTCTGGCTGTCTATCAGCTCTTAGGTCTTCGTCTCGGAAACAACGTGCGATTTGAAAATATTTTTCGACGCCCGCCACCATAAGGAGTTGTTTCATTTGCTGAGGGGATTGTGGGAGAGCGTAAAATGATCCTGGTTGTAGTCTACTAGGCACTAAGAAATCTCGAGCCCCCTCTGGAGTGCTTTTTGTCAAAATCGGCGTTTCGATTTCCAAAAATCCTTCTTTATCTAGGAAATCCCGAATAAATTTGGTCACTTTGTACCTTAGTTGTAAAAGGTTGAACATTTCGGGCCGCCGTAGGTCTAAATAACGGTACTTTAAGCGTAGCGCTTCATCTACTTCTACTCCGTCTTCGATGTAGAAAGGCGGCGTTAGTGATGGGTTTAGGACGGTGATATGGGTGGCCGATACTTCGTACATCCCCGTCGGAAGGTTGTCATTTTGAGTCCCTTCAGGCCTGAGGTTAACGGTTCCTGTAATTTCGAGGACCCATTCTGAACGTACGTTTTCTGCTGCTATGTGAGCTTCTGAATTTTCATCAGGGTTTACTGTGACCTGAATGATGCCTGACCTATCTCTTAGGTCGATGAAAATTAATCCGCCGTGATCCCGTCGATTGGCAACCCATCCTTTCAGGGTTATGTCTGTGTTAATGTGGGAATCTGAGACCTCTCCACAATTGGTTCTTGTGTTGTTCAAATGGTACTCCTGTGCGTAGTAAGTGTATTATGCGTGTTTTTATGACATTTTTCCATTAACTGCCCTTTAGGCTGATAGATGGTCTAATCCGGCCAGATCCAAATATATCGATGCGACTAAACCATAGTCTGCTGAATGTTCTCCGTATTCTCCATACACGTCCAAAAATGCTAATAAGGTGATTCTAATGGCATCCGCGTATGGTGCTCCCCCAAGGGCTTTATGATAAGCAATTAACGCCTTAATGGCGGTTAGATTCTCCGGTAGTGGCTTTTCGCGTATTCCCATGTATCCAGGTTGTCTAACGCCTTGAGGAATATCAAAGAAACCTCCCCGCCGCTCGTCATAATACGTTAACATCATCGTTTCTATCAAAGAAGTTAAAGGAGAGAGCCATTGTTCTTTAGACAGGGTATTGGTTTGTATTGCTAATCCGAGCGACTCTGCCACTGCAGCTAAATCCACTAGCAGGTTAGTCGGTTGGCCCGCATTTTTGCCTTGATATGCATGTACTGTTACAGGAGACGAAACTTTTTCGTACAAGTTAGTCAAAATGTCATCAAAGGTAGAATGGTCGATTTCTATGGGTATTTGTGCGAGTTTTGCTTGCAAGACAACAGACAGGTATTTAGCAGTAGCTGATAAGTAACTATAAGGGTCAGTGGATGGAGGTGTTTCGGTTAACCGTTGGGCGCTGTTTAACCTGAAGTAGTCTGAATCTGCTCCTATACTTCCTCTGTAGCTTAGAGATGAGGAGTCATATAAAGTGTCATGGATAAAACTAATTGTCTTGTTGAATGTTTCTAAATATTTGGGTTCATTCAGAGAAAGTCCGGCATTGAAATATGCTGACGCGATTACTATGTTATCTTCTAATAACTTCTCGTATTGGGGGTCTCTCCAATCTCTGGTCTTGGTGTAACGAAAAAAACCGCCGGTTTGGTCGTCATGCATAGGTGATGCTTGTAATGCATCTAAGGTTTTTCTGATGATGATTTCAAAAAAAAGTTCTCCGGTACGAGCATAGAAATGAGACATCAGAGATAAGATAGGAGCATTGGGGAACTTCGGTTCGTACCCGAACCCGCCATACACCGGGTCATATGTGCCAACACTCATCCTGCAAATGGACTCAATCAGTCCATGGTCTAGTACCCTTGGGGCGGCTTCGATGTTAACGTCTTGTAATCCTACCCTAGAAGCCCGTTGTTGGTGCTGAAGAAATAACTCTCTGGCTCGGTCGTAAAGACCGGGTTTGTCTTGCAAGTAAGCTTCCGAGATTTCATAAAGCATCGACAGAAGTTGGTCTGGCGTTAGATATGTAGCTCCTGCCAACATCCCTCCATGAGGTGTCAATACAGCAGTTGTAGGCCATCCTCCCACGTTATATCTGAAATTGATTTCGGGCCTTCGATCATTATCTACTAGTATTGGTATGTATCTGTCGTTCACGAAGGATATAACATCAGGGTCCATATAAGAGTCTTCAAGCATGACGTGGCACCAATAACACCATTGGGCGGTGATCATTAGTAAAATTGGTTTGTCAGCCGTCTGCGCCAGTTTAAACGCATCTGCATCCCAAGGATGCCAAGAAATTGTATTGTCTGTGCTGCTATTTGGTTTTGTGTTCATTTAAGTCCATTGGAATTTATGGGTGGCACGCCTGGAGGGACTCGAACCCCCAACACCTAGTTCC
>CEOQ01297951.1_pt1 | contig 146133 bp, 143 predicted proteins | sample 361351 | NCBI WGS metagenome assembly CEOQ01 (sample SAMEA2619907, study PRJEB7988) | marine metagenome | biome: marine biome (ENVO:00000447); feature: deep chlorophyll maximum layer (ENVO:xxxxxxxx); material: "saline water (ENVO:00002010), including plankton (ENVO:xxxxxxxx)" | depth 60 m | reverse complement strand
AGTTGCTCTGCCATTGAGCTAGCGGGCCATTACAATATGACTCACGCGTTCAAATTACCAACATAGAAGCGCGTTGTCAACAAATGCGTAGCTAGTCTATACCATCATGTCGAACAAATCCTAGCTTCCAAAATACGCGGTATCACTAAGATTAATAATAAAGTTCTTTGAATATGACGTATTGGAATGGAAAAAAAACTTGTCGATTGTTCAAATCTCAAAAAATGCTTTAGCAGAAATATATTGTTCTTCAGAGTTCATATCGATCAGAATTTCTGAATCGGTCGTATCATAATATGCTATATCTTGATTGAAATCCGACATTACCTGCTTTAATCCCTGGGTTTCTTCTTTAATTGACATTATGGAACTGAAATACTGCTTGCATATTATTATTGGGTGACCGCCTCTAAGATTATATCTTGGAATCGTTATACCTTTGTCGTTATTCAGGTGGAACCTAATAATGTCTTTAATCACTCGGGGCGAACGAGGTTGATCCACATTGAGTATCAACACATCTGAACAATCCCGTGCTTCCACAATTCGCACCCCTACTTTTAGAGATGTGGTTTTACCTTCCAAATAATCCTGATTAGTTACACCAATTACATTGTCCATATCTTTAATCTGGGCTCTTAGCTTCTCTTCATCATGGCCCAATACAACGATAACTTCATCGACGCCAGCACCAAGTAAAGTCGTCACCTGGTACCTTATCAGAGATTCTGACCCCCAACTGAGTAGTGCTTTATGTGAATGCATACGGCTTGATAATCCCGCACTCAGCAGGATACCGCCTATTTTATGGTTCGATGCCATAAATCAAGACAACAAACTTTCCAAATAATCTTTATCCATGGTTAAGGAAGCACCCGAACCATTTCTTCTCACCATCACAAGTTCTGCCATTATGCTCAAAGCAATTTCTTCTGGAGTTAGCGCTCCTATATCCAATCCTACCGGAGCATATATCTGATTCAATCGATCGAGAGGGATCCCATCGGAAGCTAATAATTTGTAGATCATAATGGTCTTTCTTTTACTTCCCAAGAGGCCTATATACCTTGCTTTGGTATTTAACGCCGACCTAAGCGCCAAATCATCATAATTATGGCCTCGAGTAGCTACAACTACGAAAGTATTAGTCTGTATATCCAAAAAATCAGACCAATTTGAAAACGAGGTACGTACAAGTTTAGTGGCATACGGAAATCTGTCCGGATTACAGAACTCTTCTCTATCATCAACAACTATAACTTTGAATCCTAACTGCTCAGCCAAATCGGCAGTTGCTTTGCCCACATGTCCGCCACCGACCATGCACAGTGTCGGAGGGATTGTAAAGCCTTCTAAAAAGATTTCTACGTTTTCATCAGCGTTTAAATTATGTAAATCTCCAACATCTGAGATTTCATTTCCAATTTCCGTAGCAATACTGTCTAATGACTCGTCTCCCAGAGTACCTGAGATGGAGGAATCATCCCCAATAATCAGTTTTGCTCCAGGGCTTACATCAGTTCTATCACTTTGAACAACTGTTGCCAAAGTAACAGGAGATTTCCCTTGATAGGCATCTATAAGTCTCTCACCTATTCCAACAAAGTCTTCTCTGTTATGTAATGGATCCAAAAAGAAATACATCGATCCACCACATACAAGACCATCTCTAGCAGCTATATCTTCATTTAGATAATAATCTTTGAATTCAGGTCCGGTGTTTTTCTGCAAAATTTCCGTCGCTGCAAACCATATATCACCCTCTACACATCCTCCACCCAATGTACCAATCCCGCTACCATCTTCTTTCACTAAAAGCATAGCACCAGATTTTTGAGGAGTGGATCCCCGAGTGCGGACAACTGTAACAAGTACGCAATGCTCACCTTCTTTTAGAGCTTGAACGGCACCCTTTATAACTTCTTCCATAAAGATCTCCTATAGATTACAGGGTCATCATTAAATAAAATTAGACAAATCCTTAAGTAGCTTAGGTTTTTTATTATCTCTATTATAAAGCATCAATTTAGAATCGACGACTCAGTGTCACCTGCGAGCTGTGTATACCCATCATTTCAATTATAATATTTTAGATATGGGACAGATTGGGATAATAACAGCTGAAAGAAACCCATCAGATATCGCATTATGTATTAATACCCTAGATGATATCGGGGGAAACTACCGTTTTATTGACGAGACCGAGGTCCTATCAGGGCGCTTAGAAGTTGATACCACCGGATTACTGGTGACTGATGGACCACAATTCCTTACAGACGACCCTAGAGACACTCTTTCGTCGGGAGAGATGAACATTATTCAACAAGCGCTAGATCGAGATCTCCCTGTATTGTGCATTGGCCGCGGCCTTCATCTATTAAATATGGTCGAAGGAGGACAAGAGCCTGTATCATTACAATCAAATCACTCACAAGCACAAAATAGTGGTACTCCAACCCATCAACACCAAATATTCCTAGCCCCCGGCGCAAAAACGTCTGCGACTATGGGAACGACTGGTTTTTTCAAGGTTAACAGCTACCATGAATTCGGGATTTACGACAAGCAGAAATCCCATAATCTCATGGCAATGGCATATTCCGTAGACGATGGATTAATTGAAATCTTAGAAAGTCCTAATCATTCATGGGTTGTTGCGACTCAATTCAATCTTGAAAAATTAGATGAACTACCAAGATTATTTGTAAATTTATTCATGGCTTTGGTAGAAAGAAGTCAAATACCACAAGAAATATAAATGAGGTACATAAATTATGGTTACAACTGAACCAACTCCTCCAGATAGAATATCACCAATCAGAATAGAAGATGAGATGAGGGAATCGTATTTAACTTATGCCATGAGCGTTATCGTTTCTCGCGCATTACCAGATGTACGAGATGGGCTCAAACCGGTACAGAGACGAATCCTTTACTCTATGCACGAAATGGGGATACGAGCAAATAGCTCCTATAAGAAAAGTGCAAGGATTGTAGGAGAAGTATTAGGGAAGTACCATCCCCATGGAGATAGTTCAGTATATGCTGCTATGGTACGTATGGCTCAAGACTTCTCTATGCGATACCCATTAATCGATGGTCAAGGCAACTTCGGCAGTGTTGACGGAGACCCTCCAGCAGCCATGCGATACACCGAAGCCCGGCTGGCAAGGATAGCCGAACAGCAACTGACGGACATAGACCTAGATACAGTAGATTTCAATCTCAATTTTGACGATTCCATACAAGAACCACAAATATTGCCAACCCGCCTTCCAACACTATTAGTGAATGGGGCATCCGGAATAGCAGTAGGTATGGCTACAAGTATGCCTCCACACAACCTTTCAGAAATATGTCAAGCAATCACCTATGTAATTGACAACCCTACATGCACAAGTGATGAGCTGTTAGGAATTGTTCCAGGCCCTGATTTCCCAACTGCAGGGATCATAAAAGGAAGATCCGGGATTGTAGACACCTACACCACAGGCCGTGGACGCATCGTCATGGAAGCAGCAACAGATATAGAAGAAGCTCGAAATGGTAGGCAACGTATTATCGTTTCTGAACTACCTTACCAGGTTAATAAATCGAGCCTAGTAGAAAAAATAGCACAACTCGTCAGAGATAAAAGAATACAAGGCATTTCTGATATTAGAGACGAATCAGATCGCAAAGGAATGAGAATAGTCATCGAACTCCGACGAGATGCTCAACCCAATATTACACTCAACAACCTGTATCGGCATACGCAACTACGTGACTCCTTTAACTCAAACATGCTGGCATTAGTAAATGGGCAACCACAAGTACTACCTCTGAAACGCATGATTGAATTGTTCATTCAACACCGACAGCAAGTGATACGCAGAAGATCAGAATTCTTACTACAAAAAGCCAAAGATAGAGATCATGTAGTACAAGGCCTACTGTTGGCACTAGACCGAATGGATGAAGTGATTGAGATCATCCGAGGATCAGATGATGTAACTGCAGCACGCGAAAATCTAATGTCAACCTTGACCTTATCTGAGATTCAAGCTCAAGCCATACTAGATATGCAATTACGTCGTTTGGCGGCACTAGAACGACAAAGACTGGAAAAAGAACATGAAGACCTGCTCGCAGAAATACAAGAATTAGAGGAATTACTCGGCGATGAAGGGAAAATTCTTGATCAGGTAAAGACTGAAACAGATGAAATAAATAAACAGTTCGGAAATCCTCGAAGGACTGTGATTCACGACACAGAAGTACAAAAACAAACAGATGAACAGTTCATAGATCATAAAGATGTTGTAATCACCCTAAGTAAACGAGGGTACATCAAGCGGGTACCTTGTGACACTTACCGAACACAACACAGAGGAGGCAAAGGTGTCCGAGGTATGTCTACGAGAGATGATGACGAGTTAATGGATATTATCATCGCAGACACCCATGACCACATCCTACTGTTTACTAATAGAGGCCGAGTGTACCCGTTAAGAGCATTTGGGATACCAGAAGACACATCCAGAACTACTAGAGGCACACAAATAGTAAACTTAGTACCCCTCGAGCGAGGAGAGTCTGTGCAAACAATCCTACCCGTAAAAGATCCCAAAGAGGACTATTTGATGGTTCTAGTAACCAAGCACGGGCAAGTTAAAGCTCTACGAGCAGGAGAATTAGTAAATATCCGAGCAAAAGGGCTTATAGCTATGAATCTGAAAGCGGATGATGAACTTGTCGGAGTCCAACAAGTTGATGACTCGGATGACATCATCATGGTCTCACAGAATGGTCAAGCAATGAGGTTCTCTATGACAACTCTCAGCCCGCGAAGGAGAGGTGCTGGCGGAGTGCGAGGCATGCGGTTACTAGGAAAAGACCAAGTTATATCTGTAGGCAAAATCACTGATGACAGCAAATTACTAATTGTAAGCAATAGAGGGTACGGGAAAGCAACCGCTCTAGAAAAATACTCTGTTCATGGAAGAGGGGGCCAAGGTGTCCGAACTTTCAAAGTAACCTCCAAAACGGGAAACGTGGCAGCTGCCAAAATAGTTCCTACCACTACCAGTCAAGATATATTCATTATATCTTCAAAAGCTCAGTTGGTTCGAATTGACTTAGACCAAATCCGCACATCAGACCGAAACACTTCTGGCGTAATATTATGGAGAGACCGAGAACCTGATGACTATATTGTATCTATCGCTTCTTTCATTAGAGAATCCGACCCTAAAAGGTAAACAACAATATTGAAAGCCCGTATAAGTTGCAATATAATACAGTAATAAACTTGGAGTCGCAGTATTTTAATTACTGATACTGCGACTCCTTTATTGAGAATAAGGGGTATAACACAACAATTGAAATTAGTATTTATCCATGGGGCAGGTACAAGTGGTCTTAGCTTTTATTACCAGTCCAAGCATTTCAGAAACTCTAAGGCTTTAGACCTGCCAGGCCATCCTACTGGGACTCCCTGTGAATCAATCAACGACTATGTTGAATGGGTGAGAGGATTCATAGCAGCTAGAGGATACAAAGACATCATCCTGTGTGGCCATTCCATGGGAGGAGCTATCTCGCTAGCTTATGCGAACAAATACCCCGAAGAAGTAAAGGGTCTTGTACTAATGAACACAGGAGCCAAACTTAAAGTATCCCCCAAGATTTTTAATAGCTGTAAAGTGACCAGTGCCGAGCAAGCATCGACCTGGCTAAAACACCATGAAACCCATTTTAAGTGCCCAGACGACGACATCAAACATCTTCTAACTCAAAAAACGAAAACAATCGGGCCCAATATTGAAATCACGGATCTCAAAGCTTGTGATAACTTCGATATGATGAATCAGGTAAGCAGCCTTAACATTCCCACCCAGATCATTTGTGGAGACAACGACCTGCTTACACCGCCCAATTACTCTCAGTATCTGAGCGATAACATAACCGATTCGGATCTAACAGTGATCCCTGGATCTGGTCATTTCTCCCAGCTAGATAGCCATAAAATTGTAAATCAAACTATCGAGCAATTCCTAATTAAAATGAAAAGTCTAATTTGATTTGGGATCATACCACCTGCTATTGAAAAATAGTAATGGATCGTCATCAGTCGCTAAGCTCAGCTCTTCAACTTCACCTACAAAAATTGTATGATCTCCATAAATATGTTCTCCTACAACCTTGCATCCCATGAACACCAATGATCCCCCCAAAATAGGCAAACCTGAATCCCCATACTCGTATTTGTAAATCGCGCTACCATCTTGTTGTTCAGGCCTTTTGGCAAAATAAGCTCCTAACTCCTGTTGGCTTGAGGAGAGTATGTTGACTCCGAATTTCTTATTCTTATCTAAGTATCCAAAACTATTAGTACTGTGGGCTGCGCAAACCAAAATAGTAGGAGGATCTAGACACACAGATGTAAATGAATTAGCAGTCATCTCATGGGGATCACCATTTTCATCAATAGTAGTGATAACGGTTACACCTGTTGCGAATTTGGACATTGCGGTTCGGAATTGTTCGTTAGAAACCATAATTGCTCCTGTTAAGCACTGTTACGATGCCTTGATTCTAATATCAGTTTGAAATTTACACAAGACCAACGTAATCATTCATTCCGACTTGTTTCGGTGGGATATTACAGATGCGTAAGCCAGCGGAAGGAGGAAGATTTTCAGTTCGTCCGGATAATATATTCGCGATTAATTCCATACCATCCACAATCCTTGGCCCAGGGGTACTAAAAAACACATGATTAAGGATATACAATTTTTTGTTTTTTATGGCATCCATATTTAAAAACCCGTTCTGTTCAAATAGCCAATTAATTTCATTTACCTGCCTTTCCAAAGATGAGGAACACAGATCCACAAAAATAAAATCAGGGTTGAACTCAATAATTTCTTCAATTCTTATACGTGCAGCTGATGCTCCTGGATTTAGTACACCGTAATTGCAACCTAATGTTCGATACATCTCAGGAATCCAGTTACCACCTAAAACTAACGGATCGACTCCCTCGATTGATATAACTTTTGTAGCATCCCTGAAATCCAAGTCCTCTAGTATATTTGATATTCTGGTTTCGAAATCACTGATAAGCATCTCTCCTCTTTCGTTCGTGTGAGTAGCTCGTGCAAGATCACGTACTGATTCATATATATCTGATATTGATTTCGGATCTATTACTAATATTTCTGGCTTGTACCCAAAACTAGACATCCTAGATTCTATATATTGAACATCTATTTCACAGATATGACAGTTATCTTGGGTTACGATGAGGTCTGGTTGATTTTTCTTAAACCAGTATTCATCTATTTCATATGGGACTTCTCCCAAGTCTAAAATAGCACGCATTTTCGTTTCTACTTGCGAGCTCGTGTAGCCTTCTGTAGGAACGCGACTTTTACTGACTATCGGTTTAGTGTTAATTGATTCCGGATAATTACACAGTTCACTAACCCCTATAATGTTAGGCTCTAAACCTAATGCGCATAGGATTTCTGTTGCGCCAGGCACCAACGAACATATAGAAATTTCAGCATTCCGATCATCCATGATAAGAAACTTTTTGCACGAAATTTCTAGCTCCCTGCATTGCCCAGGGATTCCAGCTGGTTGCTAAGAATTTGACTCCAAGATCAAGATATTTGTCTACATTTTCATCATTAACCAGAGTCCCTGCAGTTCTACCACTTCTCACAATTTTGTCCAACGTTTCTGATATTTTGTTTTGGACGTCTGGATGTTCTTGATTGCCAAGGTATCCCATTGTTTGAGACAAATCGTTTGGTGCTACAAAAAATACATCTATATCGTCAACAGCTAAGATCTCATCTAGATTTTCCAACGCTTGTATTTCTTCAAGTAGCACTATCAGCAAGGACTGATCATTAGCTTTATTCTGGTAATTGTTCACACCGTATGATTGTCTCCCTCCAAATGTTCCTCTTTCTCCTAGCGGGGCAAACTTTGTCCCCTGCACAGCTTTTTCAGCAGCGGATTTACTATTAACATGAGGTACTACCACTCCCATAGATCCTTGATCTAGAGTACGAGTTATCAACCATGGTTCATTGGAATTAACCCGAGTTATTGATGTGTTACCCCACAAATCACACGCTCGAGTCATATCTCCAATTTGTGACCAAGTAACAGAGCCATGTTCACATTCGAGCCAAAACCCATCTACTCCTGACGTACCTAAAAAGTCAATAATATCACTAGTTAAAAGCCCCATCGTTACTACTACAGATTCAGATGATTGCAGTTTCTTTTTGACTTTATTTTCTCTCATCATTAACTCCTATTTTTTTCTCATAACCTCTTGGTGTAACAAATTTACCACCATATATGTAAGAAGACGAATTGCCAACTACTACAGTAGTAAACATGTCTATGTAGTCATAATTATCTAATACATTATCGAGTGTGGTAAGTTTAATATCTTGCCCATTTCTATAAGCATTCTTTACTAAACCTACTGGAGTATTTCCAGGCCGGTAATCTTTAAACGTGGTGAGTGCTGCTTTTAGTTGCCAGTTCCTAGTTTTACTTTTTGGATTGTAGAATACCACTACAAAATCTCCCACCGAAGCTGAGTGTATACGTTTTTGAATGTCTTCCCAGGGTGTTAGTAAGTCACTGAGACTGATCGTACAGAAATCTTGCATCAGTGGGCTACCCAATAATGCAGATGCTGATTGCAAAGCCGATATGCCCGGGATAACCTCCAAACTAGGACTTATCCCATCCCATCCTTTTTCAGAAAGTATATTAAAAATAGGGCCTGACATACCATAAATTCCAATATCTCCAGAAGAAACCATCGCCACCGTATGGCCTTCAAATGCCAACTGTACTACTCGATCAGCTCGTTCTAGCTCTTCGCCTATATTCCATGTTTCGCATACAGCACTTGATGCGAATTCTTGGATTTGTTCAACATACAATGAGTACCCTACTATGAAATCTACTTGCCCCAAGACTTCTCTACTCAGATAAGTGAGTAAATTAGGTTCCCCCGGTCCGATTCCTACCAAATAAATTTTACCTGATGATTTCATATCTACATTCCTTTATCTCATTTAGCTACAGCGATTGTTGCATCAGATCTCTTATGCTTAGGCACTACTAAATCAGAATTAGCAGAGGACAGTATAGCAGTTGGTTCCGCTACCCCCCACACGCCTATTAATTTTTTGGGATTTGCGCTTTTACTCAAAACCTTCATTTGTGGTAAATCTTTTTCAAAAACTCGATCTATATCTGTTGACGTGTAAATATTCAGAGGCACTCCGAAAGACTCAGCAATATACTTAATCGACGCATCATCTTTCTTCAAATCTATGGTAGATACAGATGCTACACAAGCTTTACTAAAGCCATGCTCTTCTAATATTGTTTCAGTAAAAGCCATTAATTCCTCACAATCTGTAGATTTCCTGCATCCAATCCCAATATGTAGTACTGGGGGTCTAAATAATACCCATGGCATTTGCGCTGTCAGTAACTGAACAATTCGCGGGTTTAATATTTTATCAGTGATTACTATTGCAGCATTAACATCTGAATCAGATAATTTTTGCAGGTTTTCAAATTGTTTGAATTGGTTATCATCTAATTCATCCAACCAAGAAGGCTCGCCTGCATCTTGAAATATTCCAATCTTAGAATCGTTAATTACTTCTGCGCTTACAGCAGTAACTTGCTTAGAAGAACTGTCCATGCCCCAAGAATATTCTCTCCCTAACAAATCAATACTTGGTTTATGTAATACATTAGATGAAGAGGTTACAACCGGTGTAGCCCCGATTGCTGATGCTATTTCTATTGTTAAGGCATCAGCGCCCCCAATATGACCAGACACCAGACTAATAGCAAAATTGGCTCCGTCATCTACACAAACCACCGCTGGATCACTAAGTTTAGATTCCACGAATGGAGCTATTAATCTGACCGCTATTCCAACAGGCATTACCAATACCATAGCTTGGTAACGTTTGAACACGAATTCAATCCACGGCGAGACAGGTGAATCAATCGGCTTATGTGTGATACTAATGCCATCATCAACCCTCAAACAATACGCGTCAAACTGTTTGTCACCCATACAACTGACGAGATCAGATACCCTAATAGATCCAGTTTTGGATAACGACAACACAGCAATATCCATACAATCTACCCCGATATATTATTTGCTATTTGCCACCGCTGATCTATATAAGTGAGTATATTCAGGAGAATACAAGTTTGATGTATCCACATCATCTAAATCTAATATATTAGGGTCAAAGGCAGCTCCTACCATTACTAAAGCACTAAGCGTGATTTTTGCGTCTCGCACTTTTTTAGCTATATCTGTAAGATCTCCTCTTATCACTTGCTCTTCTTCCCATCCAACCTTATATGCCACAGCAATCGGAGTATCATCTGGATACCCTGCTTGGCGTAATTCATTGACCAATTTAGTCATTCTTGTAATACTCAAAAATATAAGTAATGTGCAACCATGCGAAGCAAGATCTTTAAGTTGTTCTCGTGGCGGCATCGGCACTCGACCTTCCAATCTAGTGAATATCACAGATTGAGATACACCAGGAACAGTTAATTCCGTTTTCAGTAATGCTGATGCAGCGAATGCAGAAGCAACCCCAGGAATAATTTCAAAATCGACTCCGTTAGATTTCAATATGCGCATCTGCTCTAGAATCGCACCGTATACTGATGGATCTCCACTCTGGACTCTAGCAACTATTTTTCCCTCATTCACAGCCTTAAGTTCCAATTCCGTGATTTGTTCCAAATTTAACTTTTTACTACCATAAATTTCTGCCTGAGGATTTGCAAAATCTACAATAGATGGATGAACTAAAGAATCTGCATAAATCACAATATCTGCAATTTCCAGTATGTTCCTGGCTTTGATAGTCAGAAGCTCCGGATCACCTGGACCTCCTCCTATGAAATACACTTTCCCTTGTTTTGTTGGCATTTTATTCACCTTTCCTAATAATTAATAAAGAAAAATAATCTAAATCTTGTTCGGTTAAATCGGCTAAATTTTGAACTATCCTTTCATTATCTGTCGATGCCCTTCGTACGTATGTTGTTTTGCCAAGAAGTCCTAATTGTTCTAAATTTGCTAAAGCCGTCAATAGAAGCTTATTAACTTTCATTAGCACAATAGTGTCATAATTAGAAATCGCTTCCCTTAAATCATCGATCCCGTACACATAGGGAAGTATAGCAAGTTTTTGTCCGTGCCTTACTAATGGAATGCCAGCACTCGAAGCTGCGGCCATAACCGAGGATACACCTGGTATTATTTCTACTTCCGCCTCAGGACATTGATTTTGTATGACTTCCAGCACATACGAAACGGTACTGTATATCATAGGGTCTCCTTCGGTTATGAAGGCAACATTTTGCCCTTGATTCAAATATTGAATTATCTCGCCAGCTGATTGTTCCCATACAGCTAATGCCCCAGCTTCGTCATCAGTTGGGAATGAGCTCTCTACGATTTGCTTGTTATTCAAATCTATAGCCTGCCCAACAATATTTAGGGAGTAGGACTGATCACTAGTACGAGCAATTGGGGCCCATATTATCTCTACTTCGGATAAGACTTGGTATGCTTTTCGCGTTAACAAGTCCGGATCTCCCGGACCGACACCAACAGCATAAAATTTTCCTATGTTTCCTGCAGTCATTTTATTCACCGATATATTATTGTTTCATCCCGTAGACTATAAACACCGGATTTAGAGGAGATAAAACTAAGGATTTGTCTATCAACTCTTTGCCTCTGCTTATATTCACGCAAATATAATTGCTTTCTAAACCATTTTGTTTAAGTAGATTATACGCTGTCACAGATCTTTCCATAGATGCAAAATTCATCACCACATTACCTTTTTGGTGCAAACGGTTACTAATATTAGCGATAATGGACTCTAATTTGCCTCCGGTACCTCCAACAAAAATAGAATCAGGGGCTGGCAAATTTTCTAATATTTCTGGAGCTGTACCTTCAATAATTTCTACATTAACTGCTTTATGTTTTTTAATATTGGATTCAAGTAACGGAAGACTACCAGTATCCTTTTCTATAGCAATAATCTTGCCATCTGTGGCTATTCGCGACGCCTCAATTGCTACGGATCCTGTAGCAGATCCTATATCCCAAACTACAGAATTGGCAGAAAGTTTCAAAAAGCTAATACTCAATGCCCTTATTTCTCTCTTGGTGATTTGGCCGTTCAGGGGTGTCCTCTTTTCGAAACAGTCATCATCCATCCCATAATATATGTTGCCAGAATTCAAAAGTTTCATCTTTTTACCGCTAACCAGCTATTGGGATTGAATCTGACGTCGAAGATGATCCCAATAAATTACCGTCAAAATCAAAGCACATAGCATCTATGATCAAATTCTTAGAATCCTCACCCATGAATTCCACACTTTTCTTGCATACCAAATCACATAAAACCGGATAGATTGCACCTAATCCATGTTCTAAAGCAATCTCTTGGAACTCTCTTCCACTAGTGGTCTCCATCAATTTCTCTAATACATCAGGTGAAGCTCCTGCATCTCTAGCCAACTCAGACAAAAACTTAACATCAACTTGGTTACCTGCAACGTGTGTAACAAAATATCCTTTTGCTAACTTAGCAAATTTTCCTATCATGCCAACATGAGATACTCTTTTAATACCTCGCATGTGAGCGCGCCTCATCGAGTGCCCGCTAAAAATTCCCACTTGTACAAACGCCATATCCTCAAGATCTAACAATTTCTTACTGTATTCTTCACTCCTAGTTCCGGTAGTGAGTACCACATGATCTATATGGTTAGTGGCTGCTACATCAATAGCGACATGAACACTAGCGCGCCAAGAAGCAGTAGAGTATGGATGAACTATTCCTGTACTACCTAAAATAGATATTCCTCCGATAACCCCCAATCTAGCATTAGTAGTTTTCTCAGCGATTTTTTCACCGCCAGGAACAGACAATACCACTTTAACTATGCCTTTGAATTCTTTATCGGCAGTTTCAATCCCTTCTATCACAGAAGACATAATCATTCTTCTAGGGACTCTTGTTACAGCTGGGCCACCTACTTCTATGCCTGTACCAGGTTTTGTTACCAAACCTACACCATCACCTTTTTCCAGAACAATTTCTATATCACTTAAAGCGTTGGGCTGGACAGATACTGTAGCGCAAATTTCTGCTCCGTGCGTAACATCTGGATCATCTCCAGCATCCTTAATGACCGAGCATAAAACCTCATTAGTACTGACAAATTCACATCTATTGATATTGAAAAACTGCCTCCGGCCAACCGGTAACAAAATATCAATTTCATCTACAGAATTCCCACTCAAGAGGGCCAAAACGGCAGCTTTTGCAGCGGCCGATGCACATGACCCAGTAGTAAACCCGGTTCTCAAAATTGGAGTTGATTCGTTTTTAGCCAAATTACTTCCCGCGCAATCACGCTGTATAAGCTAGTATATACCAGAGCTGATTAATCATTAGATCCATTCTTTAGAGAGTTCTCTATCCTATCTATTGCGATATCCCGTAACTCAGTAGTGATACCTAAAGGCGGACATAACGCAAATTCCATGGTTGAGAACTCTTTTTGGTATTTTTTGATGCTACCCATTATATTTCTTTGCAATATCAGACCCGGGAAAAACACATATGGAACAAATGTAATTTTGTCTATTCCATGAGTTTTTATCAAATAGTTGGTGCGTTCATCTATCTCAGGCAGTCCATAATGGGATTGAGCGTAAGTAGTAACGAACGATTCTCCTAGTTGTGCCTGAACCAATTCAGAAATGTCTCTCAACCACTCACAGTCATCATATTCTGTTTTTGTCCCCGCTTTTACAATTATTACACCATGCTTAGATTCATCCTCTCCATCAGTCACAACTACTTGAGCTCGATCCTTTATAATATTCGCCAATCGGATATCAGCTCCAATACCTTGAGTTATTCGAAGGGATATCCCAGGATGTTTTTCACTCAAATCATCTCTTATTTCTTCCATTTCTAGAGTCGCATGTTTACCATTACCTAACAAAAAAGGGAATATCACAATATTACTTATGCCTTTAGATACAAGCTCTTCTACAGCCTGGAAGGGATCTGGAGCTAAAAATTCCAAAAAAGAACTAATAACTGTGACTGCACCATTACCCATTTTACCTTGGATCATGTCACGTAATTCCGTTACTCCTTTTGCGGTATCCGGGCATTCCATGCACCAAGGGATATCATCAATAGTCTGGTGATCCCCATTTGGAATCAGGTGACAAGAGCATTCATCTTTAGTGAATCCTCTCTGGCTCCCATGAGCTAGTACAACTATACCAATATTATCTGAGTTCATGCCTACCCTTCTTTCTTCTTTTGATCCAATGCCAATAGAGCTAAAGCATTTACAGTAGCCGCTGCTGCTGAACTACCCCCTCTGTTTCCCGTAACAGTTATGTATTCCACTTCAGTCTGAGTCAATTCATATTTTGATTCAGCACAAGCTATAAATCCTACTGGCATACCAATAACCATTGCGGGGCGTATCATTTTAGCTCTAATCAAATCCAATATTTCCAACAACGCAGTCGGAGCATTACCAACACATAAAATTGCATCGTCTAAATAAGTCTTTAGTTCCCTAATATTTGCTATTGATCTCGTTGTATTGTCAGCTCTTGCTCGGTCCGCAACTTCTGTCGTATTAATTTTACATATAGTAGATACCCCTACCTCGTTCAATAGTGCTTCTGATATTCCAACTTGCACCATTCTCACATCAGTCACAATAGTTTTCTTATTACTCAAAGCTTCAATGGCTTTTGAAATTGCTTTGTCGCTAAATTTGATAAACTCCGAAATATTGATATCACCTTCAGCTCGAACAATTCTAGAAGCCACAAACAATTCCGAATCGTCTTCCCATCCATTCTCGATCAATTTAGCTGTGACCATACCAATACTGCCCTTGTCTATATCATCTGGCAGCAAAGCATGTTCTTCAACTAAGCTCATTTAGTCCTCCTTCGGTCTCAATAATCACAAAAAAAAACTTGCCATCTGGCAAGTAAAACACCTACGGTCTGTCTTCTGTATTGCGCAGAATATCAAACATTTTCTAGGTTTCTGACTACTACTGTACTTTGTCGCAGTATACACAGTGGCGCAACCGTGACGGAATCTAACCGCCTTCCCTAGTTTAGTCGTCTGGAACGATAGCCATTATATCTGACATAACCATATTTGTACAAATGGTAACTCCTATCAAATCACAATATTAATTAGCCTATCAGGCACATATATAATTTTCTTAATTTCCCCGCCATTAATGTGCCCTTGTATTTTACTACTGGCTATAGCAGCTGATTGTGCTTGATCTTGGTTCAAACCAGCATCCACAGAGATAGTATCCCTTAATTTACCGTTTATTTGTACAATGAGAGTGATTGCATCATCTGCTACCAAAGATTCATCCCAGTCAGGGAAATTTTGATTGTGAATACTAAATTCGTATCCATTCATTTCCCAAAGCTCTTCAGCTAAATGTGGGGCAATTGGAGCTAACATTAGCAAAAATTGTTTGATACAGTTAGCCCAGACATCTGCATGGATATTCTTAGAATTCCAAACTTTATTCAAATGATTAGATAATTCCATCAAAGATGCTATAGCTGTATTAAACTTAAACTTGTCTAAATCTTCGTAAACTTTCTTAATTGTCTTGTGAAGTAGCTGTTCTGTGGACGATTCTATTTCTTGATCAACAACGCTATCCGGATCAATGTTATATGTTTCTGATGCGATTCCCCAGATACGATTTAACCATCTAGCAACTCCGTTTATACCAACATTACTCCATGGACCTCCTTGGTCCCAAGGTCCTATAAACATTAAGAAAACCCGGACAGCATCTGCTCCCATGACGCCCACAACGTCATCAGGATTGATCACATTGCCTCGACTCTTACTCATTTTCTCATGATCTTGACCTAATATAATGCCTTGATTAAACAACCTCAAGAAAGGCTCATCAAAATCAATTAATCCCATATCTCGAAGAGCTTTGGTGAAAAATCTTGAATAGAGCAGATGCATTACTGCGTGTTCTGCACCGCCAGTGTACTGATCTACTGGCATCCATGATTTAACCAACTTACTTTCAAAAGGACCTTCTTTATATACTGGATTAAGGTATCTATACATGTACCATGACGAATCGAAGAAAGTGTCCATCGTATCGGTTTCACGTTCTGCATTTCCTCCGCAATTAGGGCAAACTGTGTTAACAAAAGATTCACTTGTAGCGAGAGGAGACTCTCCCGACGGTGTGAAATCAGCATCAGGGGGAAGTTCTACTGGTAACGATTCAAAAGGCACAGGTTGAATACCACAATTGTCACAAGTTACCATTGGAATCGGAGTACCCCAGTATCTCTGTCTTGATATCAACCAATCTCTTATCCGGTAACTGACGGTTCTTTTGCCCCAGCCTTGTGATTCCACATCAGAACCTAAAATTCTAATCGCCTCCCGATTGTCCAATCCCGAATAATCTCCGGAATTTATTAATATTCCATCATCAGTAAATGCTTCGTCCAACTCAAGGAATGCCTCACTGTTCGGAGATACAACTTGTATAACATCAATATCATAATTGTTCGCAAACACAAAATCTCGTTCGTCATGCGCAGGTACTCCCATTACTACTCCGGTACCGTAATTTGGTAATACGTAATCTGCCACATATATCGGAATCCTTTGACCATTAAACCGGTTCACTGCGTAGGATCCCAAAAACTGACCTGTCTTAACTTTGTCTGTAGACAATCGATCTATTTCGGAAGTTTGACGAGCTTTTTCTACATAATTGGTAACTGCATCTCTATTTTCAGATGTAACCAACTTGTTGACTAAATTATGCTCCGGCGCCATAGCCATAAATGTAACCCCAAAAATGGTATCGATACGCGTGGTGAATGTAGTTATTTCTTTATCAATCAATTCCCCATTTTCAGGGTTGATCAGATCGAATTGAATTTCAACACCTTCACTTTTACCAATCCAATTACGCTGCATAGTCAAAATCTTTTCTGGCCAGTCTATTAAACCATCAAAGTCCAGCAGTTCATCAGCATAATCTGTTATCCTAAGGAACCATTGTTCTAAGTCTTTTCTGGTAATCGGGGTGTCACAACGCTCACAATTCCCGTTCACCACTTGTTCGTTGGCTAAAACTGTATTGCAAGACGGACACCAAACCACTGGTGCTTTTTGTTTATATGCCAGTCCTTTTTCAAAAAACTTTAGGAACAACCATTGATTCCATTCATAATACTCAGGCTCGCAGCATACAACTTCTCTATTCCAGTCATACACTGCACCTAGTGACTTCAATTGATCTCTCATAGTTGTTATGTTTTGCATAGTCCATATTTTAGGATGGATGCCCCGATTAATGGCAGCATTCTCTGCTGGCAAACCAAAAGCATCAAACCCTATGGGGTGCAATACGTTATAACCTTGCATTCTTCTAAATCTAGCATGGCAATCAGAAGGTGAAAAAGCATACCAGTGCCCTATATGGAGATCCCCAGATGGGTAAGGGTACATAGTCATTTCATACCAATTAGGTTTATCTGATTCGTCAGACACGTCATATATTGACGTTTCAGTCCATTTATCTTGCCATTTTTTGTCTATTTTTATAGGGTTATATCGTAATGACACTTGATTATGATTGCTCGACATTAATACACCTTATATATCTGGGTTTTCATCATATATATTATATAGATTGACAAAAGTAGTCCACCCTATAATCGTTACACAACAATCCCGCACTGGTATAATTGGTCCATCATAAAATACAGACAAATCTATGCAGGGATGTCAGTTTTTGAATAATTCACCTCTCAACTCCCATGAAGAACAGATAGTCACTCAACCTAGAATTACCGAAAGTGGACCTACTATGGTAACCCATAGTGATATGCGCCGAACCTCTATATGGGATGGATCTCACATATTCATATTGCTGGCGTTTTTAGGTTTCATACTTGTTGGGACCATATTGTTGTTATTACCCATCTCTAACAACTGTATAATTGAAACTGTAACCTGCAGCAGCAACAATTTTACACCATTTCGTATAGCGATCCTTACAGCCACATCTGCCGCAACTGTGACTGGACATACTGCAGTGTCGACCCCGGAATATTGGTCTACTTTTGGGCATATCACTATATTTACTATGATGACAGTAGGCGGCCTTGGATTTATGACCGCAGCTACTTTCATATTAATCATCGTAGGACAGAGATCTACTTTACCCCAACGACTGTTAATGCGAGACATGGGATTCGATCGCATGCAAGGCCTAAAACGATTAGCACTCAATATCATTGCGGTAGTAATGTTGTTTTATGTACTTGGTTTTCTTCTTATCTGGGTGTTCACATCCAATCTAAGCACTGTACAAACTACCCATGGGCTTTGGCATTCTGTTTTCCTTTCCGTTTCAGCATTTAATAACGCAGGTTTTACAATTAATCCCAATGGAGCAAACCTAATTGCCCAAAGCTACGGTTTGATGACAACTGTAGCCATTCTTATTATCTTGGGCAGTTTTGGCTGGGCTTCTATGGTTGATATTTTCAGGAATAGGCACTTTAACAGACTGACCCTCAACACTAAAATGATAATTAGTACCAATTTAGCACTTTGGAGCCTTGGCGCAATTGTATTTTTCGGATTGGAATATCAAAACGAAAATACCATAGGAACAGTTAACTTGTTAGATCAATTATTTGCTTCACTATTCCACACAGTGAGCGGAAGAACAGCAGGATTTACAACTGTAAACTTCCAAGAGGCTACTGACTTTACAAAGATCATATATTCCATACTCATGTTAATAGGAGGTTCTCCTGGTTCAGTTGCAGGTGGAATAAAGACTACTACACTAGCAGTACTAGCAGCAGCTGTGATCTCCTCTTTGAAGGGAAGATCTCAGGCAGAAGCATTTGGGCGTGAAATAGCTCATTTCCAAGTAATGCGGGCGTTAACCGTAACAATAATGTCACTAATTATTGTTCTAGTAGTAGCTCCTACTATCACCTTTTTGCACCCTAATTTACCTTTTATCGATGTCATGTTCGATGTATTCTCAGCTTACGCAACAACAGGATCTTCAACTGGAATAGTGCCTCACTTGGATAATTTTGGTACAACATTGTTCTCGCTGACAATGATATTAGGTCGATTAGTCCCGTTATATTTAGCTTTCTCTCTCGTTACAGAAAGAACTTCATATAGATACGTCAGAGAACGCGTAACACTTGGTTAATTCTGGTGGTATACAATAGCCACGATTAATATACGAAACAAACCATAAAATAGGGGCGTTATGAAAAAACAAGTATGTGTTATTGGACTAGGAAGATTTGGATCAACGATGGCGAAAGAATTCTACCAGGCTGGCCATGATGTGTTAGCTATAGATACCGATGATGAACGAATTCAAGATATGTTGGGTTCAGTCACATACGCCGTTCGAGCTGACGCTACTAATGAAACAACGCTTAGAGAATTAGGAGTTCCTGAGTTCGATGTGGCAGCGATTGCACTTGGTTCAGATAACATGCAGGCTAGTATATTAATCACAGTAACGCTAAAGAGCATGAATATACCTCACATCATTGCAAGAGCAGGTAGCGACATTCATGGAGAAACCTTGGATAAAATCGGAGCCGATAAAATTGTCTACCCAGAAATGGAAAGTGCCAAACGAGTAGCTCATGTGGATTTCAACGATAATATCTTAGATTATATGGAGATTGCTCCCAACGCAGGTATTAGTAAAATACGACCCCCAAAAGATATGTATAACTTAACCATAGAACAAGCTGGTTTTGGAGGGAAACAACTGAGAAACGGAGTCGCCGTACTTGCTATGAGACGAGGGAGGAATTACATTTTAAATCCATCCAAAGACGAGGAAATCAAGATAGGAGATTTGCTTGTTGTAACAGGAAGAACTGAACAAGTTGAAAAATTAAGTGAAGGGTCAGTTCAAGAGCCTGAATAGGATAAGAACATGATATCAGAAAAAGTTTTAGTTGCAGTGGACGGTACTGAAAATAACAAAACTGCTTTCAGATGGATTTGTAAGACCGCCAAACGCACCAAATCGAAAATAGTCGCTACATATATTAACTTGATCCCGTACTCAGAACCACTGAATGCAGAGATACCACAGGATAATCAAGGTGAAAAAGTATTAAGTGAAATCGAGGCTATAGCTATAGAAGAGAAATTAAAAATACAGACACTCATCTTACAAGGTAGATCCACTGGGCCAACTATAGTCGCGGGATCCAATAGTATCTCGGCAGATACCATAATCCTAGTACCTGAATCAAACCAAGAGATAAGCGCCTCTTTCGACAAAACATCCAAATATGTTATACGTCATTCGAGATGCAACACACTCATTTGGACCAGTAATAAGACACTAGATGGTAAAATAGCACTATGAATATATATCTGTATGGCAATGATACTTTAGTCGAGAGCACACTTAGAAGCATGCTCAACAAACAAAACAAAATTGCTCTCGTTTCAGAAAATCAAGAAATCTTAGATTATCTTGGGCATTTCCCTAATGTTACTGGAATCCTTGATTTGGCAATCACAGACCAAGATATATATAACGTGCAAGGAATAGATCGATTTGACGTGTGTGTTGCAGTTTCTAATAATTATCTAGCAAACGTACTGGTATGTAAGAACCTGCAATTAATTCATGACGTCCCAAAAGCTATCTGCCTAAGTGATAATAATATGGTTTCAGACTTATATAACTCATCGAATTTCAATGTCATCAATTTGGAAAACCTTCTAGCCGAAACCTTGACTTCCATGTTCCCGATCCCGGTTGATACTAATCAAACTAGATTGTTTTAGAGATACTCATGTTCGCAATTATCGTAGGTTACAATCCAATGAGCCACTTACTCGCAGAATCGTTAATTAGTTCTGGACATGAACTATGTATTATTGAAAAAGACTATAAGAAAACGGAATATCTATGGGATAAATTTGGAAGCATGATTATTCACGGTGACGGTACTCAGAAAGAGCACCTGGAGAAAGGAGGAATCAACAGACCTGCAGATATTATATTCGCTCTTACCGATGATGATGGTGCAAATCTGGTAGTGTGCCAAGCAGCGCATGATCTGTACAACGTCCAACAAACTGTCGCTATAGTAAACAACAGCAACCTAGAATCTTTATTTCATGTTATAGGTGTCAAAACCATAATAGACAAAAACTATTCTACGTTCCAACAACTCGAGAACTCTATATCTGAAACGATGATCAATCATGTCTTACCTATTAATAATGGAAATACTAATTTAATTTCGATAACAATTCCGTCCGACAGCCAAGTCGTTTTGAACAGCACCCCAATATCTGGGCTGGAAATGCCAGCAAATTGCCTAATATGCCTAGTAGTACGAGAAAATCAAACCATCAGACCTTCAAACAACCTAATACTGCAAGCTGGAGACCAAGTAATAGTTGCTGGTCCCAGTAATGAAGAAAGCAGAATCTACAATGCATTAACCGGGGTATAATGGGCAAGTCATTTGCGTATCTTGGTCCTGAAGGAACATTTACTGAAGAAGCCGCAATTTTATACGATTCTTCTTTAGCAAGAGTTGCAGAATCCACTATAGCGCGGGTAGTACAGGCGGTGCTAAATAATGCGGAAACTATCGGTATCATCCCAATTGAAAATAGTTTAGAAGGGCCTGTTACGTACTCGCAAGACTTACTCATAAATAACCCTGAATTACGTGTAACAGGGGAAGTAATACTGCCAATTAATCACTATTTAATTACCAAACCAACAACTGAGCCCGAAGAAATAGAATTTATATATTCTCACCCTCAGTCATTAGGACAGTGCAAAAACTATTTGCAATCCAGATTTCCTGATGCAGAACAAATCGCGTCATTAAGTAATGCGACCGCAGTTACCACTATGCTAAGCGACCAAAAACCTAGTGCAGCTATTGGGCCAAAACGAACAGCAGACATATATAATGGCCATATCATTGACTCCCGGATACAAGACCAAGAGAATAACGAAACTAGATTTATAATATTGGACCATTCAGATCATGAAGCTACTGGAGATGATAAAACTTCGATATGTATTTCTTTTAAAGAAGATCGTCCAGGTAGTTTGTATGAAGTATTAGGAATTTTTGCAATTGATTCAATTAATTTGACTAAAATCGAATCTAGGCCAACTAAAGAGGTTTTAGGTCGATATCATTTTCTTATAGACTGTGTGGGGCATCGGAAAGAACCTGTAATATCCAATTGCTTTACAAAAATTGAATCGCTGGTAGATAAGTTAACGGTATTTGGGTCTTACCCTAAATACCGTTCGAATTAGTAATCTCTAACCAAATATACAGTATTGTAATCATTAGAATAAATTTTATCTAAAAAGCCCAAAGTTTCTAATTCTTGTAAGTACTTATACGTATCATCCCCGTAATAAATAGATTCGAGCTCCCCAAATACAATCAATTCAATGTCATATTTATCAATCAAGTTCAATTTCAAATCTAGGTTTTCAGTTTGATAAAGAGTTTTAATGTCTTCCGAACGATTTATTATATTAGAATGCAAGTATGGTTTTTGTTGAGTCTGATGCCAAGGCCATCCCAAAACCGTGGGAAAGCCTGTATAGGCGGAAACTCTACCGTTCCATCTGTACTGATCTCCAGTAGCTTCTAATATTACGGGAGTACCTTGCACATTTTGAATCAACCATTTAAGCATATCTCTGTCACTAGACAAACTAAATTGTTGTTCTTGCTCTGAGTGTATAGCTTTTTCGGCGTACCCTAGGCCATCAAGCGTAGGGTCAACGTCAATAAATCTGTCGTTGATTCTAGGATAAATAGCAAACACTGGGTACGTGCTTAATACTATTAGTACAACCGCAAACACAACACTATATGAGGATGAAATAAGAAGGTTAGTTTGCTGCAGCACCAAATTACTCAATATGATAAGCAAGCCAACCGAAGCAATTCCGGACAACACCCAAGATTGCAGATAAAATTTAAAAAGTGTATTCATTCGTCCTATATCATCATCATATCTTACGAATTCCACTCCAAGATCTATGAGCACAGAATAACTCATCAATAACACAGGTAAAACTATCCATTTAATATTGTTCGATCGTCCAGGCTCGCATGTCAAAGACCTGAAAATATAAGCTAAAACCATTAATAAAATCACCAACATACCAGAAAGCATCCAACCAAGTGCTGCTACATAAAATGCAATGACCGCTCCGATCATAAAACCTATCGCTAAATAATAGTTGAATCGAATTGAGCTCCTTCTCCTTACGGTACGAAAATCTTTTGCTATACAGAATATAGTTAATCCCACAATGCAAGATAATGGCAAAAATTTGATTTGTATGTAATCCCATACTGGGGTTGCCCATAATGAAGGCACAAGTGACGCTTCTGCCGAATTAAATTCAGTGTGGAAAAACCAAAATGAAAAGTATCCTATGATTACATACAACATCATCAACAATATTGTTTCTTGCCATTTACCTATAAAATCTATCACCACTACCGCACGGGCTATCAAAAGCAGTAAGCCCAAACCACAATACGTTGGGAAATCCCATGCATTGATCGCAAATAAGCTTCCGCATCCCACTGCAAACAACATCACTGATACTAAAGATTTTAGGTTAGTGTCTGTGCTCAAATATGTATTTATGCCCAGAATCAATACCATGATTGAGAACGGAATAGATATAAGATGAGCATGCAAATCTGCAAACAAGAAAGTGAAAAATGGAAATTCTGTTATATGCGGTGACCATTGCTGCCCGGTAAATATTTCATTCCCTACCCAAAATATTCCAGAGGTATTGGCTAGCTGAGGCAATACCGGAACTATCCTGCTACTTCTCCAGTAGTCAAAAGTACCAAACCACTTAATAAATGGTACTTCTTTTGAAATCATTTCAGAAATCTGAAACACTCCATCTAGATTGCCCAATAAAATCACAGTAACTATCCCAAGTAATCCCCATAATGCCCCTATTGCTAGTTTCCCAGTACTGAGGCTAGCTATAGTTAAGCCTTTCAAACCTATGAATAAATTCGAAGCCAAACTAAACAGAAGCGTACACGTAATCGAAAACAAAGTAATAATGCCTAAATTGAAAGTAATAACCGTTGGGAGGTAAGTAATCTTGGTCAGTACAGATAATGGAACATATCCCCAATAATAATAATTCATCTTCGAACCAGACATCCAAGGATCAAAAGGAGGAAACGAAACGGAATTGACTACAGCATTAAAATATGCCAATTCCATGGGTTTCTCTCCGCCGCGATATGGATGCCACAAATCCGGATTATTCATTCTCAGGATTAAGAAACCCACAAAGCTCGCAAAGAACACTAACTCAATGATCAACATGTACTTCCAATGATTCCTGAAGTAAGTTGTTATTTCTGAATAACATCGATATAGAACTACCACATTGAAAATAGCAAATATACCTATAAACATAAAACAATAACTAGCACTGAACTCTATCATCCTTGAGGAAACGGCAACCCAAACAAAGTAACTCACTAGGAATAATCCTAAAATCTTACTCAACCCATATCCTCTATCAGGGAGAAATCTCGCAATAACGAGTGCCGTTGGAATTGCGAGAATCGACAGTAAAATCAATGTTACGACCCATATAAGTACTGCGCGCACATCAGATATTGTTCCAGAACTTACTTCATCTATGGTTACTTGAATAGGCCTCAATTTTGACAACTGAGGTTGTTCATAAGGGTAAAGACTCCTGCCATCATAATCTAATATCACATTCATGATAGCTTCGGCCGCCATGTCAGAAGTATTTTTAAAAAGAAGGACTGTTGGATGGTCATAATTGATAACATTTTCATCAGCATAACCAACATTTATACCGGTAGTGCTTTCGTCTATTACTACAAGCATATCTGGACTTACCAAGCCTGTCTTTCTAAAACTATCCTGTTTGATCGATATTCCTGCAAACTTAGGATTTTCTTGAAACACTTGGTTTAGTTCGTACCCTAAATTCCCTTCAAATAACGCTTTATAATAAGATGAAGAATATGGGTACCTATCTTGGTCAGCCAAGATTCCAACATAGGGTCTATTACTGTAGAACATCACATATTCTGAAGATTCTAAATTAACAGCAAGTCGATAAATCTTGTCAATTGTGTCTTCATCATAGGCTGGATATAACCATCTATCATAGTAATGTAGACCAGGGATTTGTTCATCCCAGTGACTTTCCATGATAATCTTTGTTTTTGTAGGTACATGTTGTTGGATCCATTCGCTGGCTTGAATAGCAGTGTGATCTACCTTATAAATTTGTACAAAACCTATTCCATATACTATATGCCCCAGTAATATAAATAACACCAACCCTGTTCCCAGTGTAGACGGTATCGCTCCGCATCTGTGTTTCAGGATAGCCGCAGTTCGTGTTATTACACTGTAAGCCAACCTCAATATCAGATCAGCATTCAATATGAAAATCACAGGTATGATCGGGAATAAGTATCTCAGAAATCTCACTTCATAAGATTCCATAAATAAGAAAAAGGGAATCACCCAACTGCAAAGTAATGTATATCTGAATTGGATTTTGTTCCTTTTATACACACTCCAAATCCCTAATCCAATCAACAATACACTTGTTATCCCCACTGGAATTCCCAATCCCCAGTAAAACAGCTGTTTAGCATTGTACATAATTGATGATGTCCCAATGTATTGAGTGGTAAATGGGAACAATCCTGCAGTCCCAGCCATTAATGATTGGGTCTTAATATCAGTATAGAATTGTTGATAATCAAGCAAAGTAAATGGGGAAGTCACAAAAAATGTCGCTGCCCCTAGAAGAGCAATCATCACTCCTTCTATAACTAGTTTTACTAGACCCTTGTTAAATAAAAAATGATTGTGAGTTTTCCAGATACTCAAAAATAACACGAAAATGGGTAGTGCTAATAAAACACTGCTAACCTTGAATGCAATGGCAAAGCCTAAAAATATACCTATCCAAACTGAAGGTTTCCGGGTCCTAACAGAATACCGGTTCCAACAATTTAATAAGACCAAACCAGAAAATAGAACCATAAAGGGTTCGGGGCGATAGAATAAGGAGTGTTGAATAAGAGACACAGAGAAAGCTAACAGCAACCCAGTTATCACCGCAGTTTTAAGCCCAAACATTTTGTAAGCTAGGCGGTAATAAACGATGATACTCAAAATATCCGCAAATACTGTCATGGATCTACCCATGAGCCTGAGGTCCATGACGTCAGTAACAGGCATCATAAATTGCCCTATCACCAAAACATATATCAAAATTGTCCCTAACGGAAACCAGTGAGGATTTAATGGACTGGTTGAAGGATTTAAATACCTACCTACTCCTGTCCCTATGTCCGCGATTGGGAAAGAACAATACTGAGGTAATGCATCACCTATAATCTCTCGGAACATACAATAAGATCTCATATAAATAGATCTTTCATCAGGATGAAATCCTATCCCTTGATCCCAATTTATTCCATATTGTCTTAGTGCTAGAGCTGCACCCAAAATAATGATCAATGTAATATGACGGGAATAAATTTTAAATAACAAAATAGCTTGTTGACGGCTATATTGTAATATGGAGTTCGTCGCAACCGCCCTTTAATTCAAAGATTTACCCATCAGAGAACATAATTCAATAGTTCTGCAGGAATACCCCCATTCGTTATCATACCAGCCCAAAATTTTCACCATGTTGTCTTGCATGACAATTGTGGATAATGCATCGAAGATACAACTATGTGGATTTCCTCTAAAGTCGGAGCTTACTAAAGGCTCTTCATTATATTCTAAGATACCTTTTAAAGTAGTTTCGGAAGCTTTCTTAAAAGCAGCATTCACTTCATCAACTGTGACCGATACTGACAAATTTGCAGTAAAATCAGTCGCTGAACATGTATTTGTAGGAACTCTATATGCTATACCGTGTAATTTTCCTTGTAATTCGGGGATTACTACTCCTACAGACCTAGCAGCACCCGTAGTTGTGGGTATTATATTCATAGACGCTGTTCTAGCTCTTCTCAAGTCTTTATGCCCTCTATCTAATACGGATTGATCGTTCGTAAAGGAATGTATTGTAGACATCAGACCATGTTCTATGCCAAATGCGTCTTGTAAGACCTTAACCATAGGAGCGAAACAATTAGTGGTGCAGGATGCATTTGACACGACCTGATGCGAATCTCCATCATAAATACTTTCGTTGATTCCTAGGACTATCGTGGCGTCTGCTCCTTTGGCTGGGGCAGATACAAGCACTTTTTGAGCTCCCCCTTGTATATGGGCAACTGCTTTAGCAGAATCTGTGAATTTCCCAGTAGACTCTACAACAATATCAATACCTAATTCTGACCATGGTATATTTGAAGGCTCTCTTTCGCTGAACACTCGAATACTGTGACCGTCGATAATTAAATCATTTCCTACTGCTTGTACGTCACCCGAATAGTTACCGTACGTAGTATCGTGTTTGAAAAGATGGGCATATGTTGTAACATCACTCAATCCATTAACAGCACAAATCTCAAGATCTAGATTCTGATAATCTTCTAACCAAGCTCTAGTAACCAGTCTTCCAATTCTGCCAAATCCATTAATCCCTATTTTTGTAGTCACTGTACCTATCCTCCAATACTTTCCTAATCAACTCGGGGAAATTCTACCAAAATCTAACGCCCGTGACATCTCTTATATTTCTTGTTGCTGCCGCATGGACATTTCTCATTTCGACCTATTTTACGGTCCAAATTTTTAATCTTTTGCTTTTCCTCACACTCTGCACATGTACATGCAGCAGGATGATCAGAATACCAGTTTGCTCTTACCATAGTTTTACCCTATTGCATGAAATTAGAAAATACCTTCTTGCCAGCAAATACAGCACCGTCCCCCAGCTGATCTTCAATTTGTAACAATCTATTATATTTAGCAACCCTATCAGATCTCGCTGGAGCTCCAGTTTTTATTTGCCCAGCCGACCATCCTACAGCCAGATCTGCAATCGTAGCGTCTTCTGTTTCTCCTGATCTGTGACTCATTACAGTTGTCCAATCATTCGATTTAGCTAATGTCAAAGCTTCCCTAGTTTCCGACATAGATCCTATTTGATTAGGTTTCAATAAAATAGAGTTGCACGCATTTGTACCACTCGCAATATTAATTCTATCAATATTAGTGACTAACAGATCATCACCTACTAATTGCACATCTTGACCTAAACGATAATTTAAAGCAATCCATCCATCCCAGTCGTCTTCATTAAGACCGTCTTCAATACTTATTATTGGATATTTTTTAATCCATGTCTCGTATATATTGATCAAGTCATCGGATCCAACAGTTATACCCTGTCGGTCCAGTACATACAGATTTGTTTCTTTATCATATAGTTCCGAAGCAGCTACATCTAAAGCAAGCATTATTTGGTCGCCTGCCGAATATCCGGATCGTTCTATAGCTTGCATGATAAGGTTAAGAGCCTCTTCATTGGACCCTAGTTGCGGAGCAAATCCTCCTTCGTCACCTACATTCAGATTATGGCCTGATTCTCCTAATATATATCTAAGAGACTGATAAATTTCCACACCCGCTCTCAGCGACTCATGAAATTTGTCAAATCCCACGGGAATAATCATAAATTCTTGAATATCAGTTGAATTGGAGGCATGCCTACCGCCGTTCAAAATGTTTAACATTGGAACAGGAAGTTGGGGCTGCATTCCGTCTTGTTGAGATAAAAACTCCCATAACTGAATATGGCTAGCCTCGGCAAAAGCCTTGGCTGTAGCTAACGATACAGCAAGTATTGCGTTAGCTCCAATTTCAGCTTTGTTACCGGTTTTATCTAACGCTACAAGAGATTGATCGAACTTCCAAAAATCACTCCATTCCGTCCCTGATAAAGCGTCATTTAGTATACTGTTCACATTAGATACAGCATTTCTAACACCTTTCCCCTGATATCGGTTAGTGTCTCCATCTCTGAGTTCGTAAGCTTCGTATTGACCAGTACTGGCTCCTGACGGAGAATAAGCGGTTCCTTTTGCCCCGTTTGACAATGTTACGGTGCATCCCACAGTAGGGTTACCTCTTGAGTCCAAAAGCTCTAAAGCTTTGATCGAATCTATTTTTGTCATGTTCATTCAGCCCTGTTGTTTAATCTAGAAATTAGAGTGTCCATAACTCCTATTGCTTCATCAACGGTAGTTGTACGGGTAAAAGATGACTTATCTGACACATTTTCTCCTTCACCTGTAGTTTCTAAATTCCACGAGTCTAACGCAATAACTGGCCGTCCTTCTGATAAGGAATGTCCTAATTCAGATAACGTACCGTAGGCCCCACCAACAGCTATAACAATATCACCAGTCAACGCTACCACGATATTCCTAGCAAATCCCATTCCTGTGACAATCGGTATATCAATAAACTCGTTACCCAAAGATTTGTCATTGCCCGGCAAGATTCCTATGGTCTTACACTCAAATCCTTCGAGGATACCGGTCCTGACCCCATTGCAAACATCCTGCATTATTCCACTCATTCCTCCACACACCACATAGTCAACCTTGGGATGTTTTGATAACTCAAGCCCTAAATCAAAAGCCAGTTGGGAATGATGCGGCAGAGAAGAACTACTTCCTATGACAGAAATTATCATCTATATATATTCCTGTTGAAATCATTTACTTAGTAAATTACTAATGCCATGTATTTGGTCAATCACTGGTTCTGGATAAACACCGAATAGAATAGTTGCCAATACCGATAGTAAGATCACTATCCTCATTGGCCAACTAACAATAATATCTTTATGAACTCCTGGAATAACCGAAGCATCCACATACATACTCTTTATCAAAATAAGATAATAATATAACGATACTAGACTGGCTAACACAGCTATACCTGCCAGCCATAAAAATCCACCAATTGCTATTGAAGAAAATAAATAAAATTTAATAGTGAAACCAACAAATAAAGGAAGTCCTGCGAGAGAAAACAATCCCATAGCAATCGATGCTGACAATAACGGTTTCTGTTCTGACAAACCAGAAAATTCACTAATCAATTCAATTTCATTTCTACTAGTTATTGCTGTAATAGCACTAAATACTGAGAAACTGGTTACTGTGTATCCTATCAGGTAATATCCCAAACTTTCTAATATAACGCCATTAGTAGATCCTAATACCACGATTCCTGCCAACAAAACTCCGCTATGACCTATAGAAGAATATGCCAACATTCTTTTCACTTTGGTCTGTACTATGGCAACCCCGTTACCCACAATCATGGTACTTACAGCTAAAGCAGCAAAGATCATCTGCCAGCTCTCCCAAAAATCTTCGGCAGGAAGTAAAATACCAATCACCACTCTCACAAGAAAAGCAAATGCAGCTATTTTGGCTCCTATTGCCAAATATGCTGTCACTGGAATCGGGGCACCTTCGTACACATCAGGAATCCAAGAGTGAAACGGTACTATCCCAACCTTGAATCCAATACCAATCATGATGAATGCTACACCTACTGCAGCTACAGGGTCCATAGTAGTTAGTAATGTATTTGATATATCGCTATAGACAGTACTCCCGACTACTGAGTAAACCATACTCAGTCCATATAAAAGTATAGCTGATGAAAAAGTTCCAAATATTATATATTTGATCGACGCTTCATTACTTTTGGGATTGAATTTCGCATAACCCACAAGTACATACAGACAGAAACTCAATAGTTCTAATGATATATACGCAGTCAAAAATTCTTGGCTTTGAATCAAAATATTCATTCCTAAGATTGCAAACAATATCAATCCATAAAATTCCCCTTGGGATGTCAAATTGTTTTTAACGTAATCTTCCGACATTAAAATAACCAAAAATCCTACGCCAATAAAAACCATTTTAAATATGAATGAATAATGATCGACTAATAAGAAACCATTGTATACATACTGATTAACACCTAGTACGGTCGACACTGTAATCAGCCCTACTCCTAAAAGCCCAAAGGCGGCTAATCTGCCTACCCATTCTTTTTTATTCTCCGGAATAAACAGGTCTGCAGTGAACACTACTAACGCTAAACCAGCCAGAACAAACTCTGGAGTTAATAATAATAAATTATTTGAGTCGTCTAACATAATACAATCACAATACACTCATTACCGTTGCTACTCCAACATTAATCGAATCGAGTAATACCGCAGGCCAGACCCCGACTAAGATTAATGTAGCAGCGAAAGCCAGTGAAACAATTTTTTCGTATCCATTTGCATCAGGGAGATCAGCCAATTTGTCATCAATTGGTCCTACTATAGTTCTTGCTATAAGTCTAAGTATGTAAATGGCAGTTAAGGCCGCACCAAATACAGCAAGTGCCGCTATCCAAAATGAAATTTTGATTACTCCCAAAAATATAAGAAATTCAGCTATAAATCCACTAAGGCCCGGCAATCCCAACGACGCGAACCCTGCAATTATAAATAACACACATATATGAGGCATCGTTTTAATCAGACCATTTAACACGTATATATCCCTAGTGTGTGCTCTGTGGTAGATAGCTCCTACCAGTACAAACATTAAAGCAGTCATTATGCCATGGGAGAACATTTGCAATACTGCGCCTGACATCCCGACAAAGTTTAAAGTAGCAGCCCCAATTAAAACATAACCCATGTGGCTTACACTTGAGTATCCTATGATGTATTTTAAATCTGTCTGTGACATAGCAGAAATTGCACCATAAATCACATTCACAATTCCTAGAACCATCAATACAGGCATCCAAGTCTGAGCCCCCATTGGCAATATAATCACACCTATCTGGATTATCCCAAATGCTCCTAATTTCATCAAAACACCCGCATGTAGCATGCTAACCCCTGTCGGCGCTGCGACGTGCCCGTCTGGAGACCATGTATGAAACGGCCACAATCCTGACAAAACTCCAAAACCGATCATGAACAGCAAGAAAACCCAGTTTTGAAACTCCAAACTAAACAATCCTGCTTGAGACAACTGCCTAAGCTCATCAAATGAGAACGTTGGAGTTCCGTTCTCAAAAGTTTCTACATAAATCGCAATAATTCCGATCCAAATCAATACACTTGCAGCCACCAAGACCATCATTAGTTTCATCGCCCCATATTCTTTAGTCCTTATGAATGTACCAAAGTCGGTAGAGCTACCCCATATCGCGATCAAAAGATACATCGGAAGTACTGCTAGTTCATAAAACAAGAAAAAGAAAAATAGATCTGACGCCAAAAATACCCCAAAAACTCCGCCACCCAGAGCTAACAATAAAACATAAAAATCCCTAGATCTAGCTCCTATATCCAGAGATATTAGACATGCACCAAATAAAACTATCCCATTCAATAGCACCAAAGAAGCACTAATGCCCGTTAATCCAAGTGAAAAAGAGATATTTATACCTTGGTCGATCCACGGAATACTGAACGCAAACTGCGTCCCGCCCAAGGTAGTGTCATATGAAAAGCATAACAAAACAGAAATTAAAAACATTATTCCGGATATTACACTTGCAACTAACCAGTACATTTTAGGAGTCAAATTGGGGATCATCATAAATCCTAGCGACGTGATAAGCGGCGTTAGGATCAGGGTCAATCCCATTAGATTTTGAATTTCATTCATCATATTAGTGCCATCCAGATCCACAACATTCCGAGTATTATGGCACCCACGGTCATCAGTCCCATGTATACATAAATTTGTCCTGTTATGTGGTGTCTGATAAACGCTCCTAAATAGCGAGTCACGTAACCAGGACCATTCACTCCAATATCATTAACTAATACTCTATCAATTAAACCTATCAAAAAAGCTATGGGCAAAACGAGTTTATCCACCAACAACTGGTATAACTCATCGAAATAATACTTATTTTCTACGATTCCTATTATTTTCTGCGCTCTTGCTTTCAACTTGGGGAAAATACTCAGTTTTTTCACATAAATCAAGTATCCTAGGACAAAAGCAATCAAAGTAATAATTAGCGTCAATGTTGCTATATCAGGTTCAAGATGAAAGTTTTTCGGGTGAGAGTAATATAAAAAAGTTCCGAAGCTACTAGGCGCGCCTGGCATATACATCGCAATCCATCCAAACAAAACAACAAAAATTGCCAAAACTCCCATCGGTAGTAGCATAACGAGTGGAAGTTTATGCGCATGGCTGTAATCTCTGTTAGGAGATCCAAAGAATGGCAGAATAATCAATCTGACCATGTAGAATCCACTTAAGAACACCAAAATCATAGATAATACCGCGAACAACAAACTCCTATTATGAACTATAGAAACAATCACTTCATCTTTGCTCCAAAATCCAGAAAGCAATGGAATTCCCGCTAGCGAAAGAGCTCCTATGCAGAACAATATGGTAGTCGCTGGTAAAACCGATTTAAGCCCTCCCATTTTGTGTATGTTCAAGTCATCGATGGAATGCATAATATTACCGGAGCCTAAAAACAACAATGCTTTACTAAAACCATGGGCCAGCAAATGTAATATCGCAGCTGTGTACCCAAAGGCACCTAAGCTCAACATCATTAATCCTAAGTGACTGATTGTTGAATAAGCCAAAGCTCTCTTTAAATCAATAGATACACAACAAATTAACGCTGCACCTATAGCTGTGATCAATCCAACTATGGATACTATGAGCATAATTAAGTCAGACTCAACAAATAACGGATATGCTCTTGCTACTAAATAAACCCCGGCCGCCACCATGGTGGCAGCGTGGATCAGAGCACTTACAGGAGTAGGGCCTTCCATTGCATCTGGCAACCACACATGAAACGGGAATTGGGCAGATTTACCCATGGCTCCTAGAAACAGAAGACCACTAATTGAGAATATCATCCAGGATGTCAATTCACCTGTTTGAATATGAGAAAATAAATCGCTCATGTTAAACGATCCCACTTCAAACCAAATCAATAATATTCCTATCAACAGACCCACATCACCCAATCTCGTAACAGTAAATGCTTTCTTCGCAGCTTCTTTAGCCTCTGGTTTTTCATACCAAAAACCTACCAACAAATAGGAACATAGTCCTACCAATTCCCATGCCACGTACAGTAGAAGGAAATTATCTGATAGTGCCAGTAAAATCATTGAGGAAATAAACAAGGCTTGAACTGAGTAATACCAAGAGAATCGAGGATCATCTTTCATATAACCGATTGAGTACACTTGTACCATTAGCGCCACTACTATCGCTAATCCTGCAACCGACAAGCTAAGTGGATCTACCGTAAATCCTATGAATGAATTAACAGAATCACCTGCGTAGGCACCTACAGAGAACCATTCCACACTGTAATTACAGGACACCATTCCAGTTACGGTTTCTCTCACACAATGGCTCAAATCAAATCGAGACTGCAAATATTCAGTTAACCCTAAGAAATAAATCAGTAAACCCGCTAGGATGGCGACAACAGGAAATATCCAAGACTGTTTGGGCATTTTACTGCCCGCTAAGCTTGTAATAATGAATGCTATGAAGCTGATTACAGGAATTAACCAGAAATATTGCATGTTACGTAATCCATAATATCTTAAAATCCTAATTTACAACTTCATAATGTCAAACTGATCAACGTTAACTGTAGATTTATTTCTAAATATCCGTAAAATCAAAGCTAAAGCTAATCCAACTTCAGCAGCTGCTATAGTAATAATGAATATGGTTAATATGTGCCCATCAAATTCGGTAAATAATCCTCCTCCATGGTTAAATGCTGCTGCGGCTATAAAATTGATGTTTACTGCATTCAACATCAGTTCTATGGCCATAATAATCAAAATAGCGCTTTTCCTGGCCAGCACTCCGTACAGACCAACAGAAAATAAGACTAAACTCAATATGTTGACATGAATTAACTCTAACATCTAGTTACCATCCTTATCTGATCGAGCAATCACAATAGCTCCGATCAAAGCGACAAGTAATACCAAAGATGCAATTTCAAATGGTATAGCCCAAGTTGTGAACAAAGAAGCTCCCAAAATTTTGACTCCCGCTGGGGTAATTGATGTAGAAGCTTCTCGAATAGCATCAGACCTCATGTATGCAGTTAACAAAGTAACAAGAACCAAGACTGACAATATACCTGACACAGGCCACAATTTGTTATTCTGAATTTTTGGGTATTCTTCATTGCGTGTGAGCATCAATGCAAATAGGATCACTATCACTATCGCTCCACCGTATATCAGTAACTGAACAATAGCCAAAAATTCAGTTAGTAGAACAAGATATATCCCAGCCACACTAATTAGCGCAAATAACAGGAAGAGAGCAGAGTGGACTATATTCCTAGAAGTAACTACTCCAAGAGCACATACAGTAAGTACTACTGAAATTATTGTGAAAATGATCAAATGCATACTAAGTAAACTATTCCTTTGATGCTGGTTTCCAGTTTGTAGCAGACTGATAATTGCTACCAATCTGTAACAAACCACTTAAGTTCATTCTGCTGCCATCTCGTTGCAACCCACTTTCTTCATGCTCGTGTGTCATAACAATTGCATCAAAATTACAAACGTCAACACAAATACCGCACAATATGCATCGATTGAGATTAATTTCAAACTCATCAACAATCTTGCGTCTCTTACTAGTTTCATCTGCAAATTTGGGATTATCTTTCATAGTGGCTGTCATGCATTGAGTTGGACAATTCCTTATACATACCATACAACCAGTGCAGAAGGGCTCGTCCATTTCACTGTCCCATGTCAAACCGGGAAATCCCATAAATCTGTCTTGAAGCACAGTGGGATTCTCTGGGTACAATTTAGTCACAGGACTTCGTAACCCACGAAAAGTCGATGACAAGGTCTGAATCATTCCTCTTACTGTACTTAACATCCTATACCTCTTGTGAATTTTGCAAGGAGCGTAAACGTTCCCTTACTTCAGCTACTTTACGGGCGGGCGCTGTTATATATCTATAAATTATAAAGCCTACGACTCCTAACCCAAACAAAGACATGATTGTGGATGACCACCAAGGTAAATTATAAAACGTGAACATGGAAGAACATACTACTAGATAAAATGACAGAGGAACCATAACTTTCCATGCAAATCCCATTAATTGATCTATCCTTAATCTAGGCAACGTTCCTCGTATCCAGAAAATTAATAAGATAACAGCATATATCTTCACTAACAGCCACACAACCGGAGGCAAAAATGGACCTGCCCACCCTCCTAAAAACAATAAGACAGTCAAAGTTGCTATAGCGAATGTGTTGATATATTCAGACAAGAAAAATACAGCCCAGTGGGCACCACTGTACTCAACAAACGGACCTCCAACAATTTCTGATTCTGCAAAATATATATCAAAAGGAGTTCTTCCTACTTCTGCTAAACCAGCAACAAAAAACAACACAAAACCTAAGGGCAATACCAAGACAAATGGCACAGGTGTCTGCAGAGCAACAATTTCAACAAGATTAAACGTTTGGGTAATTATAGCTACAGAGACCAATACCATAATCAGTGGGATCTCATAACTGATTAGTTGCGCCGCAGCTCTCAATCCCCCAATTACTCCATATTTGTTTGCCGAACCCCAACCAGCCAATACCAGTCCTAAAATTCCTATAACTCCCACAGCTCCGATGTAAAATAAGCCCATTTCTTCTAAATTTTCTACCACAATATCAGGCGTAAAAGGGATAGTTACCCAGAGCATGAATGCTGAAATCACTACTACGATCGGAGCTACCCAGAAAATCACCCGTTCGGAAGAATTTGGCACTATATCTTCTTTCAGTACAAGCTTTATAGCATCAGCGATTGGCTGAAGCAATCCAAATGGGCCGGTCCGAGTGGGTCCTAGCCGAAGTTGCAACCTACCTAATGCCTTCCTTTCTAACCATACCAACGACAGTACCACAATTGCCAAAAATGAGAATAACAACAATAGACTTATCAGTGTGTTTATTCCACCAATCATCTATCAACTTCTCCCAGCACAATATCCAATGATCCCAATATCACTACAGAATCAGCAATCCATGAATCTTTGAGTAGAGGTTGAATAGCTGAAAGGTTGCAAAATGATGGAGGCCTCACTTTAAGTCTATACGGTTTATCTGTTCCGTCACTTACTAAATAAACCCCTATTTCTCCTCTAGGATTTTCTGTTTTTACGTACACTTCTCCTTCCGGAGGGCGTATTAAACGTCTACCTAAAGGGGATTCAATGTCGCCTTCGGGCAAATTATTTATGGCTTGCTCCACAATCTTTAGTGATTCATCCATTTCCTTAACTCGCACCCAATGTCTATCCCAGCAATCCCCGTCTAAACCTATAGGAATATCAAATTCAAAGTCTTGGTACACAGAATATGGCTCAGATTTCCTAACGTCGTACCTTACGCCTGACCCACGTAAACATGGACCGGTCAATCCATAATCTATCGCTTGTTCAGCCGTTATAAGCCCAATATCTTTTGTACGACTCAGGAATATTTCGTTGAATGTCAGCAATTTTTCTGCTTGATCCACGTCTTTCCTGATATCAGGGAGTATATCTCTGACCATTTGGATAAAATTATTAGGAACCTCTTGCTTTAAGCCCCCTATCTTAAAATAATTATGCATCATACGGGCACCAGAAATACTTTCAAACAAAGTTTGGATCCTGTCCCTACCAATAAACGAAAACAATGCTGGCGTCATGGCACCAGCATCTAGCCCTATGGTACCTACATACAATAAATGGCTAGCAATACGATTTAATTCACACAAGATTACTCGAATATATTCTGTTCTCTTCGAGAGTTCGAGACCCAAAAGTCTTTCAACGGCCATGCAATATACAAGTTCATTGTTAAAATTTGCCAGATAATCCATTCTGTCAAACAAGGTAACAACTTGATGATATTGTTCTCCTTCGCTCAATTTTTCAGAACCTCGGTGTAAATATCCTATATGCGGCTTTACATCAATAATTTTTTCCCCATCAACCTGCAGTTCCATACGAAAGACACCGTGTGTAGATGGATGTTGAGGACCCATATTAAGCATCATATCCACTGTTTGATTGCCAGATTGTCGCATCATTGTTCGTTAATATTCCTGATAGTCATAAAATGGGAAATCTTTCTTCCCGGGATATCCTTCAAATCCGTCATAAAGTAATAGGGGAGACATATCTTCGTTACCCTCAAATTCAATACCATAAAGATCATGGATCTCTCTTTCATACCAATCAGCCGCTTTCCATAGATCCGACACACTAGGCATTGGGGATTCATAATCGATATTACATTTAATTCCTACAGTACAATTATTTTCTACCGAATAAAGCATATATAAAATTTGACAGTAATCCACGTAATCCACGCCGGCCATGCAAGATAGCATTTTAGAGTCATAAAAAGGATCTTCTTTAAAAAACACACACAGATCATGCACCATTTCTTTCGTGATCTCGACCGAGGGGATGTTGTCGGTCATCACTACAGAGAATCCCGCGTCTCCAAATTTGTCGCTTAGAACCCCTTGCAATCTTATTAATGACGGATGTAACTCCGCATTGTCTGATTTACAGTCTGGCTTATCTACCATTGCTTTTAGAATCCTGCATGATTTTTTCTTGTAACTTTACGATGCCATATAGCAAAGCTTCTGGTCTTGGCGGGCAGCCAGGTACGTATATATCCACTGGAATTATGTGATCGACTCCCATAACAACAGAATAAGATTTATAATATGGGCCGCCGTTAGTCGCACAACTGCCCATAGCGATTACCCATTTAGGATCAGGCATTTGCTCATATAATAATCTGATAGGTTCTTCCATTTTCTTTACTACGGTCCCTGCTACAATCATCACATCCGATTGTCTCGGGGATGGCCATGTTACAACACCAAACCTATCTAAATCATAATGAGACATATATGTTGACATCATTTCTATAGCGCAACAAGCAAGCCCAAAACTTAGTGTCCATAATGAAGATTTCCTAGCCATGCCAAATAATTGTTCTTTGCTGGTTGTTATGACTCCCGGCACTTTGGGGCCCAATACTTGGTCAAACCTGCTCTTTCCGGGCAAATTTCCCGTTGTAGAATTCACTTCTGCCACTCGAACACTCCTTTTTTCCATCCATATAAGATTGCAAAGAACAAGATCACCAAAAATATCATCATCGCGTAAAATGGGATAGGGTTCCCTAAGCTATTTTGCTCTAAGAAGATAAGAGCCCACGGGAAAAGAAAAACCGCCTCTACATCAAAAATCAAAAACAAGATGCCAAAAATATAAAACCTGAAATTTATATTTGCCCAGGTAAATCCTTCGCTTGGAATCCCGCATTCATAAGTAGTAAGTTTAATCTCCGATTTGCGTTTGGCGCTAAAAATAAAAGAAGCTATAAATAACCCCATAATAGCTCCCGCTCCCACTAACACTGATAGAGATACGGCTAGCCAATCGTTAACAAATACTTCCATTTATCGATCCTTTTCAGATTAATGAACACAAACCGTCAGTTTAAAAGTGATATGATTTTGTATCTATTGTAGAATATCATTCCTCAGATTTTACAGTCAATCAAATAAACCCACATAAGAAAACATATCATTCGTTTTGTCTTATTTCAGTCGATGATATATCAGCACGGAATAATTCTTCAGGAATACCAACAAACAAATCAGATAATCCTTCAGGGAGATCTAAATCTTGTATCCCTTTGAACACTCCGTCATCCAATCGCCCGGCGACATAAAACCGGTTACCATTTCCCAACATTGTCCCTAATTTTTTCAGCATGTCACGCTCATCAGAATAATATTTGGGGTCTATTATACGTTTGGCCGTATCCCAACCTACTAAGAACCTATATTTTTTCAGATGTTTAGCTTTACCTACAAAGGTTGCTTGATTAGTTATTAATAATTTTTCTGAGAACTCAAATTGGGAAACTTTACTCATGATGTCATCTATCGCTAAAGGAGGTTTATCTACATTAACTATCGACGTTTCATACACTGTTGACAGGCCAAATTCATTTCCCATGACTTTTTTTAACGCTTTATGTCCGGCATGTAGTGGATTGAATGAACCTGGGAAAATCACACTTGATTCTATAGGCGGCAACGAGAAGTTCATAGTTTGGTCAGGACCCAAAAGAACAAATGGTATATCTCCGTCTCTAACCATGTTCAAGCACTGAAATGCAGATATATCATGAAGTTCTACTATTTCTTCATTCATAAGCATGTTATCTAAATCAAATTCAGTACCTGAATATTGTGCTATAACATGAAGTAGTAGCGTACTCACTACCAGATCTTCTTGCTCCCTGTTTCTAGCGCCTTTAGTAAGTATTAAACTGTAAGTCCTAAGTTTGTTCTGAGAACAAACACCGATTACCACCCTATGATCTCCTCGTTTTTCTCGATTGGTAGCTATCGTGGCTGTGCAACTAATACCTAATACCTCAGTTTCAGTCTCACAATATCTTTTTGCATTGATAAAGCTTCGTACCGCCATCGAACAAGCAGCAGTTTGCGAAACGATACTCTCCGGTAACCCATCTAATATTTCTGACATAGCATTCTCAGAATATGGTATAGATATATCTAATATAGTATTGGACGCACCAGGCACATTTAACAGCCAAGAAACCGCCTGATTTCCTGCTCCAGCCACTACTAAACAAATCTTAAGTTTAGAACTATGGATTTCATTTACAATTTTCTCTATGTACGGTTCCATTCCAAATCCTAGGTTATAACTATAACCGTATTCCTATATATGTTATTGCGGTACCATTGTAGCAAAATAATGAGTTTGACAATGTATTTTTGGCATAATAACGTTATAGTTGATCCAGAATCACAATTTATCTAATTCCAGACTTAATATTCTAGAAAACAGAGGTCACTATTATGAAAGCATTCATCGGAGCGAACATTATAGATTTCAACACAGGCTCGATCTTGAAGAACCAGACTATAATTGTAGATGGTCCATCTATAACCCAAATAACATCTCACAGCAATATTAGTGACGCGGTGATCAGCAGTATGGAAGAAGTTTATGATGTCACTGGTTTGACGGTGCTCCCTGGATTAATCGATTGCCATGATCATTTAGCTTCTAAGAATTATGAGCTGATGAGCAGATGGCACCTAGATGAACCAGCATCAACTAACTCGATACGAATATTCAAAGTACTAGAAGATACATTGCAATCAGGTTATACAACTATTCGAGATGCAGGTGGTTTAGATGCAGGTTATAAAATTGCCATAGAAGAGGGTCTATGTAATGGGCCTCGTTTAGTCTTAGCGATAAGTATAATGTCTCAGACAGGAGGAATAGGCGATAGAGTGAGTGGATCTGGCCACACTAATATGTTAATCAATAATCCAATGCTTCCTAATGCAGTTGTTGATGGACCGGATGAAATAATACATAAATTGCGTGAATTGGTCAGGTGTGGAGCTGACGTGATCAAAATCGCTACAACAGGGGGTGCTAGTTCTCGCAAAGGACTTGGCCCCAGAGACACATCTTTTACTCGATCAGAAGTACGCCTGATCATTGATGAAAGTGCACGGTTAAATAAAAAAGTTATGTGCCATGCACTAGGTGGCCCTGGATTGAGAGTATGTATAGAAGAAGGAGTACACTCAGTAGAACATGGGTGCCATTTAGAAGAAGATCCAGATCTTCTTAAAATTATGGCCGAGAAAAACGTTTTTTTTGTTCCAACATTTACTGTCTACGACTACCATAAAACCCACAGTGCTCCCCATGTCCAAGTTCGCGCACAACAACTCATTGATCAACACCGCCGGAGTTTCGAGATAGCAATGAAAGAGGGGGTCAAAATAGTCGCAGGAACAGATGCTGGAGGATTTATACATGGAGATAATGCGCATGAACTTGAATTGTTAGTTGAGAACGGAATGACTCCATTGGAAGCTCTTAAAGCAGGCACTATCACAGCGGCTGAATGCCTTGAAATCGACGATTGCGTTGGATCTATCGAGGTCGGGAAAGTAGCAGATATGGTAATTGTCGACGGGAATCCTCTGGACGATATATCCATCTTACGTAATAGGGATCATATCAAGCACGTCGTTAAAGATGGGGAAAATATTCAAATTTTGAAAAGAATCCTATAGAGACTTTCCATGGCAAGTATTAACTTCCATATATTAACGTTATTCCCGCAAATGTTTGATGGCTTTATGGAATCAAGTATGATCGGCAGAGCTATCAAGAATGAGTTTATTCGCATCACTATAGTGAACATCAGAGAGTTTGCCACAGATAAGCATTCAATCACTGATGATTACCAATATGGGGGAGGGTCTGGGATGGTTATGAAACCTGAACCTATCGGTGAAGCAATCGAACATACATTGGCAACATGTGATAATCCTAAAAGCGTCCCTGTAATACTCATGACCCCTCAGGGATACACTTTTAATCAAGAAAAATCAAAAGCTTTTTCTGATTACGAGGATGTAATAATTATCTGCGGACACTACACAGGTATTGATGAGAGGATAATCGAATTAGTAGTCACACATAAAATAAGCGTGGGAGATTTTATTACCACAGGAGGAGAAATCCCTGCTATGTTAGTGATGGATTGTATTTCCCGATTTATCCCGGGGGTAATAGGGGCGTCTGAAAACGTTGAATCTGATTCAATAACATCTGGATTGTTGGAACACCCGTTATACACACGTCCAAGAACTTATCGTGGATTACAAGTACCAGAAGTATTAATAAACGGAAACCACAAGAAAATCGAAGAATGGAGGAGAACCCAATCGTTAATCCGAACCTACCTAAATAGACCTGACCTGCTCTATGATCAAAACCTAAATGAGTTTGACAAACAAATACTTGATGAGCTCGAGAACGAATAATTCTTATGCAACCTGATAATTCACAACCGTTATTCACCACACCTATCAGAGTCCGATGGTCTGAATGCGACAGGCAAGGCATTGCTTTTAATGGAGCGTACTTAGAATACTTGGAGATTGCCCAAGCTGAATATTTTAGAAACCTAGGCTATAGCATCTATGAATTAGCTGAAACTGGTTTTTTTGACACAGTTGTAGTGCATACAGACCTGTCTTTCTTATCACCTGTCAGAGTAGATGAAGTCTTGGAATTACATTGCAGCATAACCAAGTTAAAAACCACGAGTATGTATTTCCGAGTCAATATATATAACCAGACTGGCGAGCATACTACAATTATAAACGCAGTGTATGTTGGTTATGATCAAACAACTGGGACTAAAAAGAATATCCCCGAAGATATAAGAACCCTAATAGAATCATTTGAGCGAGATGGCACAATTATACCTGTAATTGAACTTTGTAATTTAAGGAAATATATAACGTAATAATCAGATCATAAAAATCGGATCGTCATCAGAGTTGATCCTAGATTCGTTTTGTATTTGTTCACGGACATATTTGGGAACATTAAACATATGAACATGAGATTCATGATCATAAAATTTCAAATCTCGGTGTACTCTCTCTCTAATATTGTTCATTAAATTTTCAATATCAGTGTCCACAGGTTCTTGAGATGCAATTGTGAAAGACCATGGCATACCGAATCCTGATACGTTCACTTGATAATTCTTAGCATCGGGAAATACTGACTGGATAGTATTCACAATTGGTGCATAACATTCGGTGAAATTAGTTATGTCGGCAGATCCAGATTGAGTCACCATGATACCACCGCGATTCAGACAAGACCTTACAATCTCATAAAATTCTCTTGTATACAGTTGATATGCTATACCCTCTTCTAACGGATCAACTAGATCTAAAATGATAACATCATAAGTATAATTATTATCATTCAAATACGTTCTAGCATCACAATGATGCAATTCCAATCTTTCATCATCGAATGAACCATTATGGTGATTAGGCAAATACAATTTACTCAACTCTATCACTTCTTGATCCAAATCAACCATGGTAACTTTAGAAACGCTCTTATGATTAAGTACTTCTCTTAAAGTAGCACCTTCGCCGCCGCCAGCGATAAAAACATCTTGAGGTTTTTGATGTAAAAACATAGCAGGACTTACCAATGCTTCATGATAAACAAATTCGTCTCTCTCGGTGGACTGAGTTTTTCCATCAAGAATCAAACTTCTTCCATAAATCTCTGACTGGATGATATCTACTTGCTGATATCGAGTCTTACCTGAATACAAGACTTCTGTAACTTTTAGCATGATAGATTGGCTAGATGACAAATGCTCTATATACCAATTACCAAATGAATCCAATAAGTCCTCTCTTATTACCCAATTACTCGCTTAAACCATACGTTGGAAGCGCTAGACCTGCACCTCTGTCAATCACGGTTATATCAAAATCTTCACTCTTGAATTTACTACCCAACCAAATAGCCGTTTGGTTAGGATCAAACTTAATCCCACAAGTAAATATATCAATAGCAACAAATAATGCTTCTGGCCAGGTATGGACTGATATGTGAGATTCCGCTATTGATAGAATTCCTGTCACTCCTTGAGGAGAAAATTTATGGAACGACTCACCTATAACCGAGACAGACAAGGTCTCAGCTGCCTCGTATAAAGTGTCTCGCACATATTCTATATCATCGATAAGCAACGGATCACATTGTTTCAAATCCGCTATTACATGTATTCCTAAACCGTCCAAGTACTCCCTCGAAATTCTTACATTCTTCCAATCACGTAGCTCAGAATTGTATATGTAACATTGCTTACAATCAACTAAATATTAATCATAAGGAACAGACAAAGTAGACTGTAATATAGATGTCTTTTTGGTTAATATTGGGCTGAGGCAATTTTATGGCAAAATTTTTCGACTTGCATATACACACAACAAAAGGCAGCAGTGATAGCAATCTAACTCCTGAAGATTTGATCTTAGAAGCATCAAGGATTGGGCTTAAAGGGCTATGTCTAACAGAACACAGTGGACCTTGGGACAGACATGAATTTGAACAATTTGCCCAGAAGCACAACGTCGTTTTAATCCGTGGTATGGAAGTAGACACAGATTTTGGCCACATGTTAGCTTTTGGCATGGATAAATATGAGTCTGGCTATAACAACGCCGAGACCTTGAGTAAGGCTGTCAGAGCACACGGTGGATTTCTCATCTCTGCACATCCATTCCGAGGAATCTTTAGCCCTCCTGGAAGAGGACGACCTTACTTGTACAAATCCCCTGATGACACTATCCCTACCACAGCCGATCAAGCCTCACAGCATCATGTTTTTGACATGGTAGACGCGATAGAAGCAGGTAATGGAGGAACAGCAGAGAATGAAAACTTGTTCGCTCTAGAAGTTTCTCAGATGCTTAACTTACCAGTATCTGGAGGAAGCGATGCCCATTCGACTCATGGACTAGGGAATTTCGCCACCGAATTTGATACAGATATAAGTACCGAGGAAGAATTCATCAAAGCCTTAAGGGCAGGAGCATTTTGGCCAGTCCATGGCTTGCGGCAGGGGTCTCCTAAGCGTTTCTCGTTACACAAAGAGTAGGTCGCTATGGTTTCAACAAGTCCAATGAACCTAGAATATGTATCCCTTGATTTGGAAACCACCGGTCTGCATGCTAACAGCGATCGGATTATTGAAATTGGAGCAGTAAAATGCTCCTATGGTACCATCTTAGAAGAGTACCAAACTTTAGTAGATCCCAAACGACAAATCCCTCCATTTGTACAAGATCTTACAGGAATATCCAACGATGATGTCAGATTTAAACCAACAATCGAACAAGTCATACCAGACCTGATTAAGTTTGTTGGTGACCTGCCCATAATCGGACAAAACATTCAATTTGACCTAAGATTCTTAGCAAGTAACGACGTACAATTTACTCAATATAATTTTGATACCTGGGAATTAGCAACAATTTTTTTCCCAAACCTACCAGAGTACTCATTAAATTACCTAGGGAAATATTTCGAAGTAGAAAACCAGTCTCCCCATAGGGCACTGGAAGATGCCAAAGCGACCCAACAGGTTTTCATTAAACTACTAAATCACATTCGGAGATGTGATCACAATTCCCTCAAATACATGATCGACCTCAGCACTAAAAGTAATTGGAATCTAGGCAACCTTCTGGAACAATGCTTGGAACACTCTCTGGTCACATCTCAACAAAAAAGCCATGTTGGCCCTAGACCCAACCAAAATGGAAACCATAAATCATTATTAGATTTTGATCCAGAACTTACCATAGATGAAATATTCAATACCGAAGAAACTTTCACACAAAATCTCCCTGATGAATTTGAATATAGGCCTGAACAACTAGAAATGCTTCAAATCGTCGATTCAGCAATCAGCAACAAAAAACACCTAATAATAGAAGCCGGTACGGGTGTTGGTAAATCGTTAGCGTATTTAATACCAGCAATCAAGCATGCTATCAGCCACAACGAAAAAGTAGTAATCTCTACCAACACCATCAATTTACAAGAGCAACTGGTGTCAAAAGACCTACCTGCTTTAGTGTCACTCCTAGAAAATCTAAAAGTGATTCCTGAAGGTGGTATCAAATATTCTTTACTCAAAGGTAAATCGAATTATTTATGTGTCAGCAGGTTAAACTATATGTCCAACGCGACTGAAATTTCTTCCGATGAAGCAAGGCTACTCAGTAAGATTCACTTATGGATGGGCTCTACACAAAATGGTGACAGAACTGAAATAAATTTATCATCTAGAGACCTTGCTGTATGGAATCGAATCTCCTCTGCTGAAAATTTATGGTGCCCAAACTTAAGAGGAGACGATACTTGTTACCTTAGGAACGCCCGAGAGCTTGCTGAAGAAGCTGACATACTCATAGTGAATCATGCTTTATTGTTATCAGACATAAGGATGGGCGGGACACTTATACCCCACTACAACACACTGATCATAGATGAAGCCCATAATCTAGAAGATGAGGCGACAAACCAATTTCAATTTGAAATTACAGCGAACCAATTATCACAGATCGCAGACAATCAAACCAAAATATGTAACAGTATTAGAATAGATCTAAACAACATCAACAACGGTGCCTCAATTAAACAAATCATTCTAGACAATATCCATTCCTGCGAGCAATCCATAGATCGTATAACTACTGGATGGAATACTATGTGGGAAGCCATGAATAACACATTCTTCTCATCCCAAGATAATCAAGACAACAACCAAATGATCATTCATAAAGACTTCCGGTCCTCGCAATCTTGGTACTCGATCCTTTCTATGTGGGAAAATTTTCAAGTTACACTCAAAGAAAATACTTCATATATCCGAAACCTTTGCAATAATGTTGACTCACTAGACGTTAATTTGAATAACAAGTCTCACTTGATAGTTGAATTAAATTCAAACATCGACCAAATTGACTCATTAGAAGACCAATTGACGTCCATATTAACCAAACCTGATGAAAATTCGGTAGAATGGATATCATCTGATCGTAATCAGATTGAAGTCAGGCTTCATTCCGCTCCAGTCCATGTCGGGGCATTCTTATCCTCTAATCTTTTTTCAGAAAAAGATAGCGTAATATGCACGAGTGCAACTTTAACTGCCTATGATTCATTTGCTCATATAAAAGAACGTCTTGGAATCCCCGAAAACGCAGAAGAATCACAGTTAGGGTCTCCGTATAACTATAAAGAAAACGGCCTATTATTACTGCCAAAGGGAGTCCCAGCTCCCTCCCAGGATTCATATATAGCCGCAATCTCTGAAACAATTTTGAACGCAACAATTGAAATCCAAGGGCGAACGGTTGTGTTATTCACATCCTACGCTGCCTTACGCAATGTATCAAACCTTATAAAAACTCATCTAGAACAAAATGATGTGCAAGTACTTGCGCAAGGAATCGATGGCACTCCGCAACAAATCATACGGCGATTTAACGAGAATCCTAATAGCATTATTTTGGGTACGAATAGCTTCTGGGAAGGCGTTGATTTTGAACGTAACAACTTGAAGCTTCTAATGATTACAAGGCTACCATTCCAAGTCCCCACTGACCCAATAGTACAAGCTAGAAGTAGTAATTACGAGAATTCTTTCAGGGAATATTCTGTACCCCAAGCTATTTTAAAGTTCAGACAAGGGATAGGAAGATTAATTAGGAGTAAAGAAGACAGCGGAGTCGTCGTGATATTGGATAACCGAGTAGTAGAAAGATCATATGGAAAAACTTTCCTTGACTCATTGCCTGACTTCAATATCCAAACTTTCGAATTATCAGATATCCCTAACGCTGTGAAGAATTGGATATAAGTATGCAAGTAACCATACAAGAGCCTTTGAATTTGAGAGAATCTCTGGAAAGTGGACAAGCTCATAGGTGGAGAAAAGTTAACGGATATTACTCGGGCTTCATACAAAATAACCTAGTGCACATTGGACAGCACGATAAAACATTATGTATAGAAACAGCTAGTAAGAACATAGTCGAGGACGATTACCACAAGTATTTACGTCTAGATGACGATCTTGGATACATATATAGTCATATAAATAAAGATGAACGAGTAAAGAGTATGACTGCAAAATATAACGGGCTTAGATTATTACGACAAGATCCTTGGGAATGTTTAATCACTTTTATTTGCTCATCGACAACTAACATGAAACGAATATCTTTAATGGTAGAAAATATGTCTACCTATTTTGGGAACAAATTGCAATTGAACGACGATGTGAGATACTCGTTCCCTTCTCCAGAGGATATTAGTAACAGTGATGAATTTAAACTACGAGAACTTGGCTTAGGGTTCAGAGCCCCGTATGTCCTCGACTGCGCAATCAAGGTTTCAAAAGGAGAACTCAATCTCCAAGAATTACTAGCACTTCCGTACGGGGACGCAAAAACCCAATTGATGAAGCTACGAGGAGTAGGACCTAAAATAGCAGACTGCGCACTTGTGTTTTCGCTTGACAAATTGGAAGCATTCCCTATTGATGTCTGGGTGAAACGAGCATTGTGTGATTGGTACTTCCCGAATCAAACCCCACCTTCCAACCAACAACTTCAAATATGGGCCAACGAATACTTCGGAGAATATGCAGGTTACTCACAACAATATCTATTTCATGGTAGACGACTATTAAATTCCTAATTTAAGGATGAATAATAATTTTCCCGAAAAAGTTGGTATCTTCCATCATCTTATGAGCTTCCGCTGTCTCAGACAGTGGAAAGATCTTATGAATACTAGGGTTGATATGCCCTCTATTCAATGTATTCGTAATTTCCACCATGTCTTTCTTTGACCCCATAAATGCACCAAATATCTCTATTTGCTTAGAAAACAATAACCCAAGATGCAATTCTGTGCGCAACCCTGTAGTTGCCCCACAAATACCATATCTCCCTCCTGATCTTAAGGCATAGAAAGCGTCTTTAAAGAAATCGGCACCAACATGATCAAGAACAAAATCGACGCCCATCCCATTTGTAATTTCTTTGATACGATCACTGATCGATTCTTCATTATAATTGATCACAAAATCGGCTCCAATTTCTTTTGCTTTTAGCATTTTTTCTTTACTGCTAGTAGTGGTAAGCACAGTCGCTCCAATGACATTTTTAGCTAACTGTATTGCTGCGGTACCAACACCTGCTGAAGCAGAAAGGACCAAAATAGTCTCCCATGATTTAAGTTGACCTTTTCTGACCAATATATTCCAGCAAGGAAGAAAAGTTGTGGGTACCGCTGCAGCCATATCGTAAGTAACATCATCACTAATCACATGCGCGTTTCCACTATCAACAACAACATATTCAGCATAGCTTCCATTAGATGCAGTTCCCAAGAATTGAGCTCGGGAGCATAGATCATCTCTACCCGAAAGGCATTCCACACATTGCCCGCATGTCATCTTAGGATAGACTATCACTCGATTGCCCAAAGATAATCCATTAACTCCTTCTCCTATTTCAACAACGTCTCCTGAGCAATCTCCACCTAAGATTAAACTAGGAGGAAATTCGCGTTGCAAACCACGATCACCTTCTCTCGTATACAAGTCTAATCGATTCAAGCAAGCTGCTTGCACTTTAACTTTCACTTGCCCAAAACCTACAGTAGGCTCAGGTACTTCTCCATATTCTAAGACATCTGTACCACCATGTTTGTTGATAAATACCGCTTTCATGATTCTCCTTCCTAATTCCTTGAATGCTTTATACAATCGACACACAAAAAAACAATAGCCAATGCATCGTCATGACTCGCAAGCGCCCCGCAAGATTCGGACTCTTGCATATCGGTCCAATAATAATGAAAAAAACAACCACATCGCTGGCAGTTAGTCTCATTGATACCATCTAAACCTTTGTCACACATGGCACAAAGATTCAAGTCTTTTTCTTGTTGATCCATGGACCTTATCCGTTCACAAATTGAACAACAACAGACACTTCTTCAGACTTGCTACGAATCTGTCCGGTTATTCGGAGGATGGTTAGCATGTCAATAATTTCCGCGAGTTGCTGTTTTTCAACACCCAAACCGATCAATTCTACAGCATCTATGCTAACCGCTCTCTGTTCAGTATACAGTATGTATTGCTCAAGTAATCTAGTATTGATAGTACCTGGGTTCAATGCGACGTAAATATCCATAATCGGTCTCGGGGTTTGCTTTAATAGTCTATAGATACGTTCCAAGTTTGTTTCATTTAAAGTTTCTTCATCAAATGCATTAATTACACCGCACAACTCCACAAAATCCGTAACTAATTTTGTGGTCTGCCGCCCCCATACAAACATATCGGATAAAGCTTTTTGAAATTCCGTGTCGTACATATTTATTAAATATATCCATTTGAATCCGTCCGATTCACAGTCAAATTCAGGAACTGGTCTATACTGACAGGGGAACGGGAACACTTTAAACAATAATAACTGTTCGATCACTTTCTCGAAATTAGACTCATCAAGAAGCAAACTGATTTCATTAGTCAATCTTTCCTTGCTGATAAACGTAATAAAGTTGTTAGTTACCGCATTGGACACCTGCTTGACAGTATCAGTTCCGATAATAAAACCAAATCTACTTGAATATCTGAACATTCTGAAAATTCTAGTAGGGTCATCTGAAAAACTATTATCGTGAAGGACTTTGATTACCCCATTAGTGAGATCAAGCATACCTTCTAAAGGATCAACAAGAGCGTAAGGTTCATTTAATGAAATAGCCATTGCATTTATTGAAAAATCTCTCCTACGGAGATCATGTTCAATACCTGCAAGTGTAACTTGCGGAAGAGCACCCGGTGTAATATATGTTTCAGACCTAGCAGAGACAATATCAATTTCCAAGTCATCAATTTTAATAGTAGCAGTGCGAAACTTGGGGTGTCGGACAGCCACTACAGCTATCTGTGCCTCAATTTCATCCACCAGCATGATCGCATCTCCAATCACCGACACATCAATATCTTTTAGCGGTTTATCTAAAATTAAATCTCGTACCGTCCCACCCACTATGAAACTTTCAAACCCAAGAGTATTTGCAACACGCCTTATTTCAAGTAATAAGTTTGCTGCTTTATCGCCCAATTTGTCCCTTATACTTTCTATAGGGTTCATAATATTGTGCTGTTCCATATACAAGCTATTCTCTTCTTCTGAATTGATTCACATTTTATATTTGACAGTAATTCTTTGACAATGAATTTCGAATGAAGTTAGAATCATCTTTGACTACTACATGAACGGAGGGGAAAATGACTGCAGAATCTAAAACTTACAATTTCTCCATATATTTCGATTTCCGTTGACCATTCGTATACAACGTTGCTGTATGGCTAACGCAAGTAAGAAAACATTTAGACGCTGATATCAATATAGACTGGAAGCCTTTCTCATTGGCTCAAGCAAATAACCCAGAAGATTTCAAATATTGGGAGCATCCTGATGTATTACAAGGCAAAGATAATACTTTGATAGCTCACCAGGCTGGTCTTGCAATAAAAAAACAAGGAACAGCATTATTTGAAAATTTCCTAATAATTCTTCTTAAAAAGCGGCACGAAGAGAAATTGGACCTAACAGATACATCTGTCATCGAATCAGCAGCGGCTGAGGCGGGCGCTGACCTTGAATTGTTCAAGAAGCATCTCTTGGATACTAATCTACTTACAGAAATAGGGGATAGTCACACATTTGCCTCTGAAGAATTGGGAGCTTTTGGTGTCCCCACTTTTCATTTTGAATCTGGTCAGTCAACATTTCTCAAAATGTTTGTTCCTCCAGAAGAAGATAGTGCCTCGATGTTTACTTCTTTAATGGAAGTAATGGGATCATTTAACTACGTAGGGGAAATGAAACGACCTCAACCACCTTGGCCTCTAGGAGTAGTATAGAATACAGGCGGACTAACTTGTCAGATTTAAAGCAGCTACAAAAAGTAATTAACGTAAAATTTGACGACTTGCGCTTGCTTAAACAAGCTGTAACGCACAAATCGTTCATAAATGAGCAGCCTGATCCCGATTTACTATCATACGAGAGGCTCGAATTTCTAGGAGATTCCATACTAGGACAAATTATCGCTGAGCAATTATATGTGAAATTCCCCAACTTATCAGAAGGGGAGCTTACTAAAATGAGATCCGCATTAGTCTCCGGAGAATCCTTATTCCAAATTGGTCAAAAGATGGGAATAGATCAATTTATAATTACAGGCAAAGGAGAGAGACTTAGCAATGGGTCTCGAAAGCGGTCGGTAGTGGCAGCTATATTTGAATCTATAACAGCAGCTATATATTTAGATAGAGGCCTTGATCCCACTAAAACTTTCATTTTAGACTCCTTCAAATCAAAAATAGACGAGATGTCTTTAAAAGGGTTACATGGGAACGATCCTAAATCAGACCTACAAGAATTTACGCAGAAAACATACCAAGAATTACCTAAATACAAGATAATATCTCAATCAGGACCTGATCACGAACCCACATTTGAGATATCAGTTGCAGTACAATCAGTAACAATAGCCATTGCCAAAGGTAGTTCGAAGTCCGAAGCGGAATCCAAAGTAGCGTACATCGCTTTACAAAAACTCATCCTAGAGAATTTATAAATATGTTGAACTTATTTAAAAAATCCGGTACCACAAATTTAGAACAAACCACCAAAGCAGTAATCAAAAGCAAGCAAAGCTGGTTCTCAAAACTACCTTCTTTGTTCCAAAAACAGAACCTTTCCAATGAAGAATACGAACTATTAGAAGAGATCTTATTATCGTCTGATGTCGGCTATCAAACCTCTATGAACATCATTGAAGAAGTAAAACTGCGACTAAGTGACAATAAAAGAGACCATGCTCAAAGTTCTATATCTATTCTCAAAGAAGTTCTAATAAATTATCTAACTTTCTCATCAAGGCCACATATGCAATTCATAGACGCTAAGCCTTTTGTAATCCTAGTAGTTGGCATTAATGGTGTGGGCAAGACCACTAGTATTGCAAAACTAGCATCTTTATTTACTAAGCAAGATAAATCTGTACTATTAAGCGCTGGTGACACCTTTAGGGCAGCTGCAGCAGAGCAACTGTCATACTGGGCAAATACTTTAGGGGTAGATATAGTGAAGCAACCTCAGGGTTCTGATCCAGGAGCGGTTGTCTATGACTCCTACCAAGCTGCGCTCGCACGCGATACAGATATTCTGCTCATAGACACAGCAGGTCGTATGAACAATAAAAGCAACCTGATGGATGAACTTACAAAAATTAAACGTGTGCTTGGCCAACACGATGACAGCGCCCCTCATGAAGTAATTTTGGTCTTAGATGCCACGACCGGTCTAAATGGACTCGAGCAAGCCAAATCCTTCACTAACTCGGCTCAAACTTCAGGAATATTCCTAACAAAACTAGATGGGACATCAAAAGGCGGTGTTGTTTTTCCAATAACGTCGGAATTAGAAATCCCCATACTTTTCATAGGAACTGGCGAAAAAGAAGATGACATCGCCATTTTCGATCCAAGTGAATTCGTTGAAGCCATATTAGATCATTAGATGTTAGGTTAAGAAGTGCAAGAAATCATATCATGGATTTTATTGACCCAATTCCTAGGACTCTTAGGCTTCCCAATATGTTATCGACTTTTCAACAAATTACCCGATCACGGCTACACTATTTCTAAAGTTATTTCCATAAGTATTTTAGCTTACTCTGTATGGATTACTTCCAGCTTAGAAGTATTAAAAACAGGGCCATATCAAATCATATTGGTGTTAATGTTATTAGTCATATTTGAATTCTTGTGGTTACGATCTTATTTTTTTTCCGCCCCTTGGGCCTGGTTCCGTAACAACATTAAAACAGTCGTATTTGGAGAATTAATTTTTGCTGGTAGCTTCCTTATATGTGCGTTTTTTGTAGCACAAAGTCCGGCAATTGAGCTAACAGAAAAGCCGATGGATTTCATGATCTTGAATTCGATTATGCTTTCCGGAATTTCTCCTCCTCCAGATTTATGGTTTGCTTCTACTCACCTTAATTACTACTATTTCGGTCATTTCATAATGGGAGTACTCGGAATCCTGTCAAACACAGCACCAGCTTCGACATATAATCTGGCAATAATATTCATTTTTGCTGCGTCTGCAACTGTTACATATGGAATCAGCTATAACTGCATATATTTATTTAAGCCTAAGCTAGCATACCAATTATCGCTACTACCTCCAATCGCCATTTTGACATTAGGTAATCAGTTAGGGATATTAGAATTTATACGATCCCTTAATATATATCCCGCTAGATTAGCGAACTGGATAGCAATAGAAAACCTTCTTCCTATCACAAATAAACCATTATCTTTATTCCCTTTAGACCATACTTGGTGGTGGCGATCCAGCAGAATAATAAACACTTTCGGTCCTAATGGTGACAATATTGATTACACGATAACCGAATTCCCACTATTCAGCTTTCTAGTTGGAGATCTGCATGCACATCTTATTTCATTACCATTTATGCTGATGCTTTTCTATCCTGTACTTCTATTATGCCAGTCCCCTAATAATGCTTTTCAGCATACAAGATCAGGATTATTAAAGCCTTTAAGCATAGCCTCATTCTTGATAGCAATTAGTACACTAATCAATCCTTGGAATTTACCCGTGAGCATTATCCTACTTGCTGTAGCGTTAATCTATTACATGAATAAGCGGCATCCTTTCGAGATCTTAACCATATTCAAGGTAACTGGACTTTCCGCTTTAATCTTGATAGTGGTTTTGGCTATAGGAGGCCCATTTATTATCAATTACGAAAGCACCAATTCAAGTATAGCTATAAACACCGTACTAAACACTCGGATTTCACATATGTTGTTAGTTAATGGCACCTGGATACTGGGGTCTTTGGTCTTATATTACAAATCATTTCAAACAATAAAAACGCGACTAAAAACTATCACAAAGTACGAATTTATTATCCCTTTCATAATAGCCTTGGCTCCATTATCATTGTGGACTATATCAGTATTATTCAGCTCATCATGGACTTCGATTGCCATAATAATAACTGACAAATGGCTGATTTCTTTACCAATGTCTGTATTAATGGGAATGAGTTTGTTCTTACTATTCAATTCAAGCAAGCTTTCTCTCGAATCAAAAATAAATAGTTTCGCTCATGTTCTCTTTAGTGCTGGGTATTTAATGCTAACTTTAGGAGAATTATTTTATATAGTCGACGTATTCAACAACCGAATGAACACTGTGTTCAAATTTCATTATCAAGCGTGGATTTTATTAGGAGTAGCGGTAACAATTCAACTAATCTGCAATGCCATAGCTGAGCATAATCGTACCCTGAGTAAGGGAAGGTTCCGCACCTTCGGTATTGTAATCCTCACAGCCTTAATGTTTTCAGGGCCTCTATATTACCCTGTAGCCTTATTTGCTAACCACACATGGAACTCTGTTGCAGAACTTTCATTAAACGGGGAACAATTTTTACAAGCGTATAATTTAACTGAATACCAGGCCATTTCTTGGCTTCGGGAACAGCCATTTCAAGTCTTAGCCGAGCCTTACGGAACTGACTATTCAACACATGGTCGACTATCTTCTTTTTCAGGGCATCAATCTGTTTTAAGTTGGCCAGGACACCAAATCCAGTGGAGAGGTAACGCACCTAATATTATCGAGCGCCAAACAGATATAGACACCTTATACACAACAAATAACACCAACTCACTTACTTACATAATAGACAAATACGACATCGGCCTTATAACGACAAGTCCATTAGTCAAATCCATTTATAGTTCGTACACCAGTAGCTTATTTGATAATTCATTGGTGCTACTCTACTCTAATCACGATTACAAGATTTACGGTACTGTGCATTATGAGTTTAAGGAAAAATAAATTGGGCAAATCAGCTATGTCTTGGTACACATGTGCCTACATATTAGTGATTGTATCCGGATTAATATTGAGATTAATCGATCTAGACTCCCGGGCCGTACATTATGATGAAGCGATCCATCTAATGGCATCTTTTAAATTAATGACAGACGGGTTATATGAACATTCAGCTTGGATGCATGGCCCTCTACAAATAGAAACTGTCAGTATCATATTTAAGGTAATAGGAGACTCATTATTCTCTGGTCGCATTCTTTATGTGATTACCGGAACTGCACTGATTTGCCTACCTTTATTTATAGCAGGGTCAATTGGTAAACCAACAACTTTAATAATGGCTATCATGCTCAGCTTCTCGCCATCTTTAGTATATATGAGCAGATTTGCCCGGAATGACATCATTATGGTGTTCCTGTCATTCTTATTATTCATACTTGCCTATAAATACGCATACTCAGGGAAATATAGATTCCTAATATATATAGCTGCTATTTTAGGACTCATTTTTAGCACTAAGGAGACAAGCTATTTTATAGTTGCCACTATGGGAACCACGTTGTTCGTAGCCATATTATTTTTAACAGTCAATAAATCTGTGAATAGTATTTCATCTAAAATACTATTACCTAGATTATGGGACCTTTCCATCCTAACATTTGGGTTAGTATTTCCTCTTTGTACAGCACTAACTGGGTTTTCCCAAACATTTATCGGAATAACCTTAGTAGCAGCTGAAGGAAGCAATAATCCACTTACAGGAGCTCTGGGGACAGGGAATCCTTGGGTAAACGTCAGTGAACTAGTCAACAATCCGGTGACGGTCATACTCCCCGTAATTATATGTAGTGTAATCACTACTAGCATATTAATTAAAACAAATTTTCTCCCTATATTTAAGGTGTTTTCAATATTCTTACTAATAATCTACACCATATATGCTTATTTAATTGCTGTTCTAAATGCTCCTCATAATAATGTAGGCATATCACTAGCAACTTCCTTAGTAATTATCAGTATTTCTGTGTATTGGATCAAACACATACAGAACCCAATATTCAAGGCAATATTCCTATACTCCACAATAATCATAGGGATACACCATTTACTTATTACATCTGGTGAAATTTTATTGCCCTATTTGTTGCAAGTGATCTTCCCTGGAACACACGTGTTTAACGAATTTATAACATTATCAGGGCTATTAAGCCTTACTATCATTGTTATTTTCTATTCTGTTTCAATTGCAGTGGGACTATGGAGATTCTCTTATAAATGGATAGTAACATTTGGAGTATTTACGGTTATTATACTGGTTACATATACTACTTATTTCACAAACTCTCAGGGTTTCTACACCGGAATCTGGCAAAGCTTGGGATATTGGATGGCGCAACAAGAAGTTGCCAGAGGCAATCAACCTTGGTATTACTATTTCATCGGCTTAACAGTCTATGAATTTCTACCAGTTATTTTTGGAGTGATTGGTATTGTATGGTCTCTCAAAACAAAAAGTTTATTCGGTAGTTTATTCAGTCTATGGGCCATTATTGCTTTAATATTTTTCACTATTGCCTCAGAAAAAATGCCTTGGCTCCTAACCTACATGAGTGTGCCCTTGATATTGACTAGCGCCGTTTTTTTAGGGTCATTATTCAAACAAAATGAAAACCGTCTAAAAACAAATGTAACAGATATATGTCTGATAGTTTCGTGTAGTTTCGGGATATCCTTAATAATGCTTAGCATCCTTTCTTTAAGCCAGAATCTACTGGTAGTGATACTTTTAATAATATTATCTATCTCACTAGCATTTATAGGGGCTTCAATCTTTAAGCATCAAAACAACAAAACCTATAATTCCGCAATAATATTGCCAATCGCATCTATACTGCTGATACTTACAATCATCAATACCTACTATCTCAACCACCGCAATGATGACTCCCTCAAGCAGTTAATGGTATACGCCCAAGGAAGCCATAATTTGCCACAATATTTCGATGATCGTAATGCCCAGTCTAACGGATCGCTACCTTTAACCACTATTGATTATGACATATGGTATCCAATGCACTGGTATGCTAGGCATTACGACATAGAAGGTTCTGTCAACTTTAGGTGTTTTAAGTTGCATGGTGATCCTGAATGGAATGAATCTTGCGTTACCTACAATGACCTTAACAAAAACCAAAACTTTCTCATAAGTGAAATCCACCATCCCTTTTACAAATCCCAAGCTAATTCCAAATCAATCATCGGGCCAACTAGAAATATATTATGGTTTCCTGAAATTTATAGACGACCTGGGGAAAATCGTAGTGATGAATCTTTATCCCAAGAGTTGTATCTAGATTATCAATATTTACAAGAATCAATATTTAAAACAGACTTTTGGAATTCCATTCGAAATTATCTGTTTTTCCGCAAGACTAACCAAGATTGGTTCCACGGAGATTATTACCTATATGAATGAATGCCTAATTATTAAGTAAGATTCAGGTTGCAAAGTCTAATACCCAGTGTAAAATATTATATAAAGAATACATAAAGGCGAAAAATGTCCAAAATCAATAAATCTAATGAATCGAGAAGATCTTTCTTATCTAAAGTAGGCATCGCTACTGCTGCAGTGGCTTTAGGAAGCAGTCCTTTATTGAACTGGATACGAAAAGATTCAACTTATACCGCAAATCAGAACACTGATTCCATATTCACACCAAAGGACCCTAAGATTTAATCATTTGATACGTCCAAAAGACCTATCCAAGAAGTACTGGGTCATTTCTAAAACTGTAGGGCGACCATGTGGACAAGTATGAGGATTTGGAGTATCTGCTAACTGCGCTAACAAAGATTCCATCTCACTTAAGGGTAATCGCTGACCAGCCCGTATAGAAGAATGACACGCTACAGTAGCCATCAATGCATAATTCGGCAACCCCATTGAGTGTGCGGATATTTGTAACAACAGATCTTCCACGAAATTTTGGCTGCTTGAAGTGGCGATTGATTTAGGGATAGCCCGTATTAGAAAAGAATTTTCACCAAAAAAATCAGCCACAATACCCAACGACTCCAGTTGGTCTTTATTATTCAGGATATATTCAGATTGGTCGCCACTTAATTCAAAACGGATAGGTTCTAGTAATACTTGGGGAGCTTGCTGTTGCTGAGCTGCTTCACTAGATAATTTGTCAAAGACGATTCTTTCGTGAGCAGCATGCTGATCAATCAAATAAACACTTGATCCTGATTCTCCCACTATATAAGTGGATCGTACCTGCCCTACCACATGCATATTCCTTAATGTAGTCCTAAATAATCCAGGAGAATCATATTGCTCATGTATTTCTATGTCTTCGATGGAAGTATTATTCTGCATGTCAAATTGATCATCTCGTTTGAGGTTAATCTCATACTGCATGTTGAATTGGGTATCTCGCCCAAAGTTGACTTCTGATCCATAAATCGATTTATCTTTTTGACTATCTCGGATAGGGGCAACACCAGCAAATTGAGAAACATGCTCTCTGACAGCTCGCTGAATATAGGAATATATTTGTGATTCTCTAAGAAAGCGTACTTCTGTTTTGGATGGATGTGCATTTACATCAATCACGTCCATTGGCATTGTTATGTTTAATAGTCCCATTGGGAATCGTTTGTCAGGTATCAAACCATGATACGCCTCGGTTAACGCTCTAGTAAGCAATGCATTGTTCACTAGTCTACCATTGACAAAAAAGATCATTCCTTGCCTATTAGATCTGTGTAAATGACCAGGGGATATAAAACCATACAACTTATGATTATCCCGTTCGAAATCCACTCTGATGAACTGTCCAGATAGCTCAGGCCCGAAACATACCGACAAAACATCTTCTAAATTACCGTTCCCAGAACTATCTAACACATTCTTATCGTCAGAGGTAAGCCTAAATTTAATTCCCGGATACGCACATATATACCGAACTATCAGTTCCTTTATTTTCATATTTTCACTTCTAGTCGATTTTTGAAACTTTTTCCTTGGCGGTAAATTATCAAAAATATTTGAAACAGAAATTTGGGTGCCTGGTTGACATCCAGAGGGTTGAACATCAGACAAAACACCAAAAGAATTGACCAATTGATTACCAAAGTCCGTACCTTGCAACCTACTTAACATAGTGACATGAGCTACCGAGCCTACACTAGGTAATGCTTCTCCTCTAAAACCGAGAGTACAAATACCAAAAAGATCATCTACAGTGTATATTTTACTCGTAGCGTGGTGTTCAAATGCCATACGCATATTGTTTGCTGACATCCCTGTACCGTTATCGCTAACTATAAGTAATTGACTACCACCTGCAGTTATATTCACTCTGATCTCAGTGGAACCAGCATCGATCGAGTTTTCTATAAGTTCTTTGACAACCGAAGCAGGTCTCTCGATCACTTCACCTGCAGCGATTTTTGAAATCAATAAGGGATCTAATTTGTGTATATCGGGCATTTTAAAATAACGGAAGTATAGTTCCTTTTGGTTTGTAATGTTTATTGGTTGAAGTTTTCGTCTCTACAACCTCTGTAATCACTTCATATATGGTGTCCATTGCGTCATCCTTATTGCGTTGAAAGAAATATGGTTGCACCCACAATCCTCCATAATGAGCAACTATCTCCGGATAATCATCAATAACGAAGTCAGGAATTTCAGGAATGTTAAGCAGTTCGAATTTCTTGTCAAAATTGTCCCTAGGCTTCTCATATACTCCAGACACATATTGACTCAAATCGTGCCCTTCTATTACTTCCCATCTTTCACCCATCCCAGACCATATGTAAATCAGGTGCCCATCATCAAGAAGTCTCTGAAAGGTCTCCTTAGTTCTTGGTCTCAAAGAATTGTCTAAACCTAAAATTGTGTAGTCAACATCAAAAAATATTTTCACTTGTGATTCCTAATATTCAACTAAGGCATTTTTATTATTACATGTATTAAAAAAACTCTTTAACAATGGAACCCTCGTAATGCTTCAGTAATTTTAGCCTCATATACTGTTGCCGTAACTTCTACAAGTCATTGTAGCAAAAACTTAGTTACTTAACACATATAGAGTGTTATGTTAAGGAGTTTCACAAATATGCGCAACAACCCTACAAAAGACGAACCTACGCCCATATATAAAATTTATTGCAAACTAAGTGAACTCCCAAAACTCAACGATGAGATGGCCGCTTCTTTTAGAGTGTTGAGTAAAGCTGGTTTGATAGATAAAACGAAACCTTTTGTAATCGACCCTAGGCAATCATAATATGATCATAAAGATGTTTAACATAGAGCGACTTAAGTGGGAATATTTTCTATGTGGAGGCGAAGATCGCCCGAAACGAAAATTACCTGCTTCTATATCTATTATTGACATTAGCAAATGGAAAGAAATGACCCCAACAACTAAATTCAGGTTCAACTTCTCAACGAACTAAAGCTCAGCTAATCCATTTTTTCACATCGGCACCCACAAGTACCTTAATTCCATCCACGATCATAGGTCGCCGTATCAATCTAGGCTCCTTGACCATATTACTTATTTTATCTTGGTCCGACATAGTATCTATATTTAATCCCATTTTTTTTACTGAAGGACTGCGCTTAGCAAATATATAATCTATATCGGTGTATTTAACGATGCCTAAAATTTCAGATTCAGATAAAGGAGCTGAGAAAATATCTCTCTCATCGAGCTCTATACCATTTTGCAAAAGTAACTCTTTTGTCTTCTTGCAAGTAGATCATTGATTCCAGGTATAATAAGTAATTAACGCCATAAAACCTCCAATTAAAAATCTGATTTAAGTTTATTCAAGAAATTCATTGCCTCTAGAGGAGTCATATTATCAACATCTATCTCTGATAATCGCTCTAGTACTTCTTCTGACTCCCAACTAAAATGTAACTGCCTTTGATTATTGTGTTCATGGTGCCTTGGTTGTCCAAAAGATTTCTCATTTTCCAGGTCTTCCAATAATTCCTCTGCTCTAGATAAAACAGACTTTGGCATACCAGCCAATTTAGCAACATGTATACCATAACTTTTACTTGACGAACCTCTCAAGATACGTCTTAGAAATATTATTTCCCCATTTGTTTCAGATACCGCTACATGATAATTTTGTATCCTTGGCATAGTGTCAGCCAATTGACTCAATTCATGATAATGGGTAGCAAACAGAGTTTTACATTTAAGCTGGGATGAATTATGTATATATTCAATCACTGATTGAGCAATTGCGAGACCGTCATACGTGCTGGTCCCACGGCCTATTTCATCAAGAATTAACAAAGATCTCGACGTTGCTTTTTTAATGATATCAGCAGTTTCTACCATTTCTACCATAAAAGTTGATTGTCCAGTGGTTAGGTCATCCTGTAATCCGATCCTAGTGAATATTCGATCAACTATTCCTATCTCTGCAAAAGCAGCTGGTACAAAACTCCCAATATGTGCCATGAGTACAATTATCGCTATCTGCCTGATGTAAGTACTCTTACCTGCCATATTCGGACCGGTGAGGACTATAACGTTACTATCATCCCTAGACAGAAACAAGTCATTAGAAACGTAGTTACTATAACCGATAACTTGCTCAACCACAGGATGTCGTCCATCGTTAATGTTAATAGTATAGTCATTCGTCATATGGGGTTTAGTATAAGTGTTCCTGATTGCTATCCTTGCAAATGACGACATAACATCAAGCTTGGCTATGCCATAAGAAGTTGCCAATAAAGGAAAATGAAAAGATGAAATTTGGGCACATATTTGACTAAATAGCTGTTTTTCTAACTCTTCTATCTTGTCATTAGACGTTAAGATTTCTAATTCATAATCCTTTAGTTCTGCAGTAATGAACCTTTCAGCATTAGTGAGGGTTTGCTTCCGAATGTATTCTTCGGGGACTTTGTCCAAATTGGATTTACTGATTTCAATGTAATACCCAAAAACTTGATTGAACCGTATCCTCAAGTTTTTTATACCTGTTCTTTCTTTTTCTTGAGCTTCTAGATTCAGTATCACATCTTTTGTAGAATTCGATACCCCTCTCAACCGATCGAGATCTTCAGAGAAACCTAGTTTTATGGTCTTACCATCTCCTATTTTACCTGACCATTCTGGGTCAATTGCGGACTCTATCAGATAAATTATTTCTTCGCTGACCTTCACCAAAGAACATATTCTTTGAACGCTATCATATAAAGGTTGTTCCAACAAATCAGCCAATTTATTGCATTCATAGGCCGTATTCTTGAGTCCTATTAAATCATTAGGAGTAGCTCGATTGAACTTTACCTTACCAACGATACGTTCAAGATCGGATATTTTGGACAATGCCTGTTCGATTTCATTTAAAACTGGAAGATGATTGATCAGGCAGTCAACTGCATCTAGTCGACCAACTATATCCTCTCGCTGGATCAATGGCTGTCCTATCCATTTCTTGAGCAATCTCGCACCCATAGAAGTATGGGTATAGTTTAGTGTTTTAAACAAAGTTGAATTAGATGCCGAAGATTGATAATTATCAAATATTTCTAAATTAATTCTAGTCTGCTGATCAAGAATCATGAAGTGATTAGTCCTGTAAACAACAGGAGAACGAAGATAATCAGATACCAAAAATTGGGTCTTAGTTAAATAAGACAAAATCCCTGATACGGCTTTGAACATTGGCTCGGTGATTTCATCATTTGTATCCAATCCTTCCATATGCTTGTTCAGTAGTTCTGACGATTGGGTTCTAGGCGGTCCAAAATCTTGATTATCCAGGAAGGATACAATCTTAGTAAAATTATTGTTTGTAGCAAGAGAAGGCAATGATTCAAAAAAGTCTTGATCTTCGGTAGCGATTAAAATTTCAGATCCTTCTAGGCGCGCTAACTCTGCTTCGACTTCATCTATATCAACGCTAGTTACAGCGAACTCTCCTGTAGATATATCAACGTATGCTAATCCAATTTCTTTACCATCTCGCTTTAAACATATTAAGTAGTTATTTGAGTGTTGGTCTAAAAATTTATCCTCATAAACTGTTCCAGGAGTAACTACCCTAACAACCCCTCTATCCACTAACCCTTTGGATCCGGTAGGATCACTCAATTGTTCGCAAATCGCTACTTTATGGCCATTTCTAACTAATTTACCCAGGTAACCGTCACAAGCGTGAATTGGGATCCCTGCTAGTGGTACAACCACACCTTTCCCTAAATTTTTTTTAGTCAAGGTCAAATCCAATTCTTCTGAAATCACCCGAGCATCATCGTCGAAACATTCGTAAAAATCTCCCATACGGAAAAACAGTATTGCATCTTCGTAAGATGTTTTGACATCTAAATATTGTTCTCTAATAGTAGTCACAACCACCTCAAATGCCATTCATGACACAACCCCAAAATCAACTAAGATGCATTTGTTATTCTTTCCAGAATCTCTCTTCTATGAAATTCCAGCCATCTTCAACAACTTCTTCTCTTACTGACTCTATCATTCCTGGATGCCCACATGCATAGATATAAGTTTCTGTTTTAGGGAGTTGTCTAAGATCCAATTGTTCCTTCACGATATCATTCACTCGACCAGTTAATCCTGACCAATTATCGTTTCTAGGTTCATTAGGTCTACTTACAGTAGGTACAAATTTAACAATGTCAGGGTGTAATTCCGATAGTGATTGTAATTCTTGATCATAGACGAGTTCATCGCAATAACTTGCACCTAACAGAACATAAAAAGTATGCTCCATAGGAACATTAGAATTCAAGTGATTTCTGATCATACTCACATATGGGGAAACCCCAGTTACGGTCGCCACCATTACATGATGTTTATAATCCGACTTTAGGGTAAATATACCTTTTGCTCTAGGCCTGATAGATACTTTGTCTCCTAGGCTTAATTCCCATATCTTGGGGGTCAACTCACCATCTTTTACAAGTTCGACAAAGATTTCCAAATATTCCTGATGTGGTGATGAAGCTATAGAATATGCCCGTTCGGTCCCTTGAATACCCAGAGTGCAGTATTGTCCAGGTTTAAATGTAAACTGATTGCCTACACATTCAAGTTTTATTATCATCAAGTCTTCAGTAACTTGATCCTTAGATACCAATTGGGCTTCAGGCATTGCCATCTTGATTACCCCTTTTTACTGATACTCGCCGAAAGTATCCTTAATTTTGGAACATCTGCCATAAGATTCACTTTTTCGCTATTTTGTAATGCTACAGCCAACTCTCCAAATAGACTAGTGTGTGATATCACTCCGACGGGCAATTCATTATTAATCGAAACTGTCCCATTAGCATCATATTCCTCTGTATGTAACGTCACTTCATCTCCTTGGTTTAAGTTCATAGTCTGTGCAGATGATATATTGAGTTCAAATACATCAGGCCTATCGATGACATTATGATCACCAGCTTCGTTGACAGAAAATAGATCGTTATCCATAAATAGAATTCTACCTTGCACCAGCCAATAATTATCTATATCTTCAGTCGAGGTAGCGTTTGGTATCAATGCACTGAATTTTTGATCGTCTTCAAAAAGTATTTTAGTACTCTGCAGTTGTTCATTTAATGGCCATTGCACCCCTAGAGACTTGTATGAAGTATATAATTCTTGTGTTGGTTTTGGCATATCGTATCCAGACCTTAACACCAGCTGAACATTTTTATCTATTAAGTCGTAAGTGATCCCATTATAACTAGCAACAGCTGAGGAAATTTCATCCATTACTAATGATTCCGATTCAAAACTAAGACCATCAACACCTAGCATTCCCCCTAGCCTTGAGACGAGTTCCACTTCTGATAAAGATTCATTATTTTTGTGGTCCATTGCTGGAGTTATTTTTTGAATCCTTCTTTCGAGATTGGTATAAGTTCCTGTTTTCTCAGCAAATGTTAATCTCGGAAGAACTACGTCTGCAATCTGAGTTATATCACTTGGGTAACTTTCAAGAGTCACAAGAAAATCCAAGTCTTTAAGCTTAGTTTTCAATGCAGCGATTGCAGGATGACTTTCATTCAACAATTCACCAATCAGGAACAAACTCGTGATCTCGCCATTAGCTATAGAATCCGGCAATCCAACGAGTGAGGTACCGCTTGATTCAGAGATATCCATGCCAAGCAATTCTTTGATTTTGTGTCGAGCATCCGAATCATTTAGCAACATTCCATCAGGTAACCTACCATACAGAGCACCCATATCTTGTGCTCCCTGCTCATTGCCCCCTTGCCTCATGGGATAAATCCCACCACCTTTCTTACCCAGCGAACCTAATAGCAGACTGACATTGATAAGGTTACCTACAACTTGTTCGCATTTATCTATATCAATGGTATCCAATGAATATACTATTGAAGTCTTGTTAGATTCAGTCAACAAAGCCGCTGCAGTTTTTAACTCTTCTTCGTCTACATTAGTGCGGTTATAAATATCTTGTGAATCCATAGATTTAACAAATGCACTCAACTCATCTAGATTCTCAATTCGTTGCTGTAAATCTTGGTCAGGGATCAAATTCTCATCAATGATGATCTTAATAATACCCAATAAAACCAAATTTTCTGTGCCGGGGAAAGGCCTAATCCATAGGTCACTATGCCTTGTCATTTCTGTCTCTCTAGAGTCCAACACCACAACCTTAGCCCCTGATTTTTTAGCTTGTTTTATAGGAAGTGACACAAGTGTGTGCTCTTCAGTTATATTGGAATTAAAAACAAAACATGTAGCAGAATCTTTCAAATCCCAAATGGAACCTGTAGACGCCCCTACCCCCAATAAACTCTGCATTGTATCAGTTAAATTTGGCTGTATATTGGTAGACTGATCAATATTATTAGTCTTCATATATGTCCGGACCAGTTTTTGCCACAAATACAATTCTTCATTGGTACTATCGCTTGCAGTAAGCACCGACAAATTTGATTTGGAAATCTCAGACCATTTATCCACAATATGCGATATTGCCTCATCCCAAGTCACATTTTCTAATTTGCCATCTTTTTTGATTTGAGGGTGACGAATCCTTGTAGTAGTATTCAAATACCCTAACCCAAACTTACTGCGATAACAGCCTTGACCTCGGTTAACAGGAGAATCTAACTCAGGGACCACTCTAATCATCCTACCAAACTCATTCAATTCAAGATTTAATTGACAACCCACCGGACATTGGGTGCATACAGTTTTCTTTATTTCTCTAGGCTTTTCCCATTTGTTTTCTTTTTCAGTTAAAGCACCTACGGGGCACACGTCCAAACATGCACCACAAAATTCACATCCCGATTCTAGTAAAGAGCTACCAAATGAGGTTCCAACAAGAGCTCTGCCTCCTCTATCAACAAATGAAATTGCAGAATCTCCACGAACCTCTTCACAAACTCGAACACAACGTCCACAAGTAATACAAAGATTGTAATCCCTATCATAAAAAGGATCTTTCAGATCAAGCGGCAGGGCCTTGTAGTTATAATCCAAATGGGATTCAAGATCCATGCCAAGATACCTCACGGTATCTTTGAATTCACAACGCTCGTTTTTGGGACAAGTTATACATCGATCATTAACCGACACATGACGGAGACAAACGTCACTTGGGCCACAGATATCAATTCGATGACAAGTGAGACATCCATTTGGATGCTCAGCGATCATCATGCTCATTATAGACTTACGTAGATCGTTTACTTCTGGAACATTACTATTAATCACCATCCCATCTTGGACAGGTAAAGTACATGATGCTGGCATTCCTCTCCCATCTACGACTGATACGACACATGTCCTGCAAGCGCCAAAAGGTTTCATCCCTGGGTGATAACACAGATAAGGAATGTAGATACCTGCATCAATCGCTGCCTCAAGTACCATTTTTCCTGGTTCTGTTTGAACTTCCTGTCCATCAATATGAATTGTTATCTTATCTTCCATTAATCTTTCCATCATCTCCTAGTTCTTTTTGGGGAAAATCTCTGGTTGTTACAAACTCTGGTGAGACAAGTATGCCCAACAATATGTTGGCTAAATTCCTCAGGGAAATATTTGATAGCGGAAGCTACTGGGTTGAATCCTAACTGACCATGACCACATAAAGATCCTGCTTGCATGTTTTCTCCAATGTCACGCATAAGATCCAAATCTTCATCTGTACCTTCCAAATCACATATCCTCTCTAACACTTCTAACAGATGGCTCATACCCATCCGACAAGGGAAACATTTCCCGCAGGATTCATATTGGCAAAAAGCAATAAGTGACCGGGTCAAATCTACTATACATGTACGATCATCCGCAGCAATTATTCCACCGGAACCTAGGATTGCTCCAGCGTTACGGAACGTCTCATAATCCAAGACCAGATCTACATTTTCTGCATTTAAAACTCCGCCTAATGGGCCACCAGTTTGTACAAGTTTAAGATTTCTATCGTCAGGAACCCCTCCAGCTACTTCTAACAATATATCTTTGAGGTTAAGTCCCATAGGAACTTCTATCATTCCTGTGTATTTCAAAGACCCAGAAAGACATAGAATAGCAGTCCCTTTACTTTGTTCGTAACCTATATCTGAAAACCATTCACCGCCATTCCGGATGATTTCAGGAACATACGATAAACTTTTGACATTATTAATATTGGTAGGTTTACCAAACACCCCTACTTGGGCCGGGAATGGAGGTCGATACCTTGGCATCGATCTCTTACCTTCTATTGCTTCCATCAAAGCCGTTTCTTCACCTGCAACATATGAGTCTCCAGTCAGTGCTACTTCCATATTGAATGAAAAGCCAGATCCTAGAATATTATCTCCTAGTAATCCTTTCTCATAAGCCTGCTTGATTGCAGTTTTCGTTCTTTCTATCGGCCCATCATGTCCGTGTCGTATAAATATATAACCATAGTTAGAGTTAGTTGCATAACCAGCAAGTATAACTCCTTCCACTACCGTATGAGGGTCACTTTCTAAGATGCCTTTGTCATTAAACGCCCCAGGATCTCCTTCTTCGCAATTACATAATATATACTTATCAGGCGCGTTGTTAGACGCTAAAAAGCTCCATTTTATTCCAGTTGAAAAAGCTGCTCCTCCTCGACCTCGTAAGCCTGAGTCCTTAACTTCGTTAAGAACACTTTCAGGATCCATTTCAAACAATGCCTTATTCAAGGCATGATATCCACCATTCGCCATGTATTGATTGATGTCATAAGGGTCAATATGTCCAGCGTTTCTAAGAGAGATACGTTGTTCTTGAGCCTTCATAGGATGCGACTCTAATTTGGCTATATCGGCTAAATCATTTTCTCCTTCATATAGGAATGCTAAATTTGGATCCACGCTCAAATCTCTCAAATGAGTCGATATAATCTGATCCAAATCATCTTCTGTAACATTCTTATAGAAAATTCTATTTTGCCCGGGCAATTGTATATCTAGCAAAGGTTCAGCGAAGCATAATCCTATGCATCCAACTTCACTCACATTTGCCTCGATCCCCAGAGATACGAGACTATTCTGTATTTTAGGTAAGAGTTTCTTACTACCAGCCGCCTCTCCGCATAGAGCTGTACCTATCCTAATCCACGGCTTGGACCCAGAATTCAACTCATCCCATCGTTTCTCTGCGTCTGATACAAGTGATTCAAACGTGTTAGTTTCAGTTACCAAATCTTATTTAGAGTCCTCTATAGATTCTTTTAATGAGCTCTTCGTTACACGTCCAATCAAATGATGATTGACAGATATAACTGGCGCTTGAGCACATGCACCCAAGCATGTATTAAAGTCTAATTCAACAGATCCATCTGTAGTTTTACCTTCGGATTCTAAGTCTAATAGGTTAAGCGCTTCTCCAAACAACTCCATAGCGCCGGCAATATGACATGTCGGACCCCAACAAATCTCAACCGTACATCCTGATCGTGGCTCAAATTTAAAATTTGGGTAGAATGATGCAACGGCCCATACATCATTTACAGTAGTGTCGGGAACTTCTGATGCTACTACTTCCATAGATTGTTTAGGGATGTATCCCATAGCATCTTGTATAGCTAGCAAAGATGACAGTACGGTTTTCGTGGGTTGTTCTTGATTACGAACAGCTTCAGTAATAGCTGTCGTTAACACATCCATTGAGCTCCCTCTTCCAATTCAATCGTTCCTAAATACTAACACACGTACAGTTTGCCATTCAACCAAACTATGACTCCGGATACAAGGGCACAACTTCAGTTTTCTAACACTGATTCTATTTCTGATAATGATTGAATTACAAAGCAGTCTCCCACGCCAGAATGCCATAAATCCCTATCTAATAAAACTGGCTTTATACCCGCTCTCAAAGCACCTTGCACATCGGAATAATACTGGTCACCCACATGCACAGTGTCGGAAGCATTGACTCCTTGCTGTTTCAAGGCATATTCAAAAATTCTTGGGTCCGGCTTCTCAAACCCAACATCCTTTGAATTAATGCATATATCCACATATTCAAAAAGATTAAGTTTATTAAGCAAACACTCCATATCTTGTCTGAGATTAGTTATAATCCCGATATCCAACCCTCGACTCTTCAGTAATTTTAAGCAATGTAAAGTGTCATTGAACACCACAAATTCTTTAGGAATTTGAATAGCTTGCTTCCATATGTCACTTGCCAACTGTGGAGACACGTCCAATCCAGAATGGTGCAATATGAGACGTTCATATTCAGTAAAAAACTCGTCTCGCTGTAGTTTGTCTCTGTTTCCTAACGGTGATCGATCATTCTCCTCATTAAAGTACACATCTGCATATTTGTATCCTAAAACCAGGTCTTCTTCTCTCACTTCTAATCCAAATTTAGAACAAGCCTCTTTCTGGATAGACTCTAGAGGTGGCCAAAATTTGACTAACGTATTATAAAAATCAAAAAATACAACTTTAATTGCCATGAATGATATATATATTATCAATGTTTCAGTGTCAATCCATCATCTCAAATTGGAATTCCGTCAGATAATTCTGTATCCTAACTAAATACTTTTTAGTAGGACATAGCATGAATATAGCGATCGGTGCAGACCACAATGGTTTTATACTCAAGAACAACATTATCATTCCTTGGTTACAATCAAAAGGACATGAAGTGATCGATTCTGGGGCTTACGAACATAATGCCGAAGATGACTATCCAGATTTTGCACACAATGTAGCAATCGCTATATCAGAAAATAAAGCTGACAAAGGCATCGTGATTTGCGGTAGTGGCGTTGGAGCTAGCATTACAGCAAACAAAGTCCACGGAATAAGGGCAGCTATATGCCATGATACGTATAGCGCAAAACAAGGAGTAGAACACGATGACATGAACGTGATTTGCATAGGGTCTAAAATCGTCGGAGAACAGATAATACTAGACATATTGGATCTATTTATTGAGGCTTCGTTTTCTGCCCATGAACCTAGATTTGTTAGAAGACTAAATAAGGTGCTGAATATTGAACAGCAGAATTTACAGGGATAAATTCCCGTTAAAGGAGAACATATGTTTGTGCAACGAAACTTAACTGACTTTGTTGAAACCAGGAACGGGAACATGTATTTTGAAAAAGCCGGAACAGGTTTCCCTGTAGTCCTGCTACATCCTTTGGGAATGTCAACGTGGGTGTGGAAAGATATCATCAGAGACCTAAGTGAATCTTATACAACTTACGCTTTCGACATGTTAGGGCATGGCAAATCCGACAAACCTAGCAATAATTTTGCAATTCCCGATTATGCCGAAGCGCTCGACGATGCCTGTCAGATACTGAATATACATAGAGCGCATTACATCGGTAACTCAGTGGGAGCATGCCTAGCAGCCGAGATGGCGGCTAGTTATCCTGATAGAGTCGACAAATTAGTACTCGTTGGATGCCCTATATACAATATCCATGACGCTCAAGAGCGAATCCAATCATCATTCACAGATTTTGATGAAAACAACTTACCTATACCAAGAACAATAGATGATCTTATAAACAGGACAACATTTGCGAACCCTACCCAAGAATTGTTGGAATTAGTAAATGACTCAAGAAATCAAGCGGGAGAATGGGTTAGACATTTGTCACACAGTTTGAATAATTATGACTTAATCAGCAGGCTACCTTTCATCAAAGCCAGTAAGACCCTCATCCTCTACGGAGATAAAGATAGGCTAGTAACGGGTAACCCAATACTTAGTAATAACATCGTCCGCTCATCTTCTATTATTATGCCTGACATTGCCCACATTCCTCAAATAGAAGATTCTAATGCTTTTACACACCACCTTTTAGAATTCCTATCTTAGAAAGACAATTTTAATCCGCTGCGGCCGTACTAATTTTAGACTTCTGTTTAAAATGCGGAATCACATACTTGTCGAACAACCTAAGAGTTTCCATCACTTCTTCGTGGGAAACTGGACCAACTTGGAATAGTGGCATTATTTCATCTATCCCTAAACTTTCATATTTTTCTAGATATCGTATACAGTCATCGGGATCGCCCATACAAAATCTATCTCCTTCATTTAGCAGATCCATGGAACTGACTTCATCTTTTCTAGCAGTATCTATTTTTGTAGCTCTGTCATAGTGCCATTTATAATCATCTGGCACATCTTCAGCAGAATATCCATCCCACACTTTTGAATCTCTCACTTTTTGTTGATATCTGTACCAGTCTATAAGTTCTGCACTGCGTTCAAGTGCTTTACTTCGATTTTCTGAACAATAAGCCACAGTACTACCTGATACTTTATTGGTTACTAATTGACTAACCGGTTCAGGAGACTTGATTGCATTCCTGTATATCTCGATCAATTGCTGCGTCCTATCGATTCCTATGCTCGTTTGCGTTAAGCAACCAAGTCCTTGCCTCCCTGCCTTTTCAAAAGTGTGTTCCTGAGAACATGCTTGCCATATGGGAGGATGTGGAGATTGTATTGGTTTAGGAACCACTTCTCTTTCACCAATATTAAAATAATTCCCTTCATACGAAAATACCTCATTTGTCCAAGCTTTTGGTATTATTTCTAAACTTTCTTCAACAATATCCGTTGCATCTTTTAAATCTCTATCAAACGGCAACATTTGGTACGGATAACCAGATCTCCCAATACCAAGATCTACTCTTCCATTGCTGAGGATATCCAAAGTGGACATCCGAACTGCAGTATGAAGAGGATGGTGCAACGGGGGTAAGACTGCTGCAATTCCCAGTCTTATATTCTCTGTACGTTGACTGATAGCAGCTAATGCCAAATCTGGAGCACTTGCATGAGACCATTCAGACCTAAAATGGTGTTCCACAAACCACACTGTGCTCATTCCTATCTCGTCCGCATAGGTCACTTGTTCCAACATTTGTTTATATTTATCAGATTCAGTGTTGCTATCCCAAGGCTTGGGAACTTGTATTTGATAAAAAAGTCCTATATCCATAATTGTGTCTCCTTAAGCCTCATTTCATTTAATTTTTACGTATTTATCTACAGATTTTTCAGCTGTCAAACCTAAATATATGTCTCCTTTGTGATCAACCCATGAACCATGCGCAGATCTACAAGGCCAACGGGACAATACTTCTCCAGTTTTCGACAGAATACTAAACTGAGGCGGTTTATCTTCTTCAGGCCGTTCACTGATATAAAACAACCCATCTGAATCACATGAAATATCTAAAGGCCGTTGCATATCATCCCAAATCCCTAGATGGTCCCCGTCTGGAGAGAATATCTGTATCCGACTGTTCTCTCTATCACAAAGGTATATATTTTTATCTTGCCCAACTATCAAACTATGAGGCAAATGAAATTCAAATGCTTCTATTTTCCCTGGTTTACCCCAAGACTGAACTAATTCTCCGTTAGCATTAAATCTATGAATTCGGGCATTCCCATAACCATCAGCAATATAATAATCACCATTAGGATGGGGAACCATTTCTGTAGGCAGATTGAATGGTCCTGCAGCTCGAGCTAACAGTTCTCCAGGTATTTCGCAACCTGTATCAGAGGCCACTCCATGCTCACCAATGATTTGGAGAGGTTTGCCATCCAAAGTAAATCTTAATGCAACTTGGCCTTCTCTATCAGTGATATAGACGATGTCATCTTCAATATACAAACCATGAGGGCTAACGAAAATACCATTACCCCAAGAGTTCAAAAAATTACCTGTATCATCAAACACTAACACAGGCGGGTCTTTTCTTTGAAACACGTAAACATTATTGCTAGAGTCTGTTGCGACTGCGCTTACTGTACCGAGTTTTTCGTTATTAGGTAAAACCGCCCAATCGGGACAATATTCAAATTTATAATCACCTTGACCTACAATCTCTTTAGTCATAATTTCTCTCTCTTAATTATTTATCTGTATCCTTCGTATAAAGATTTTACAGTGTTAACGACTCTAGGGACATTGGGGACATATTCATCTTCTAATACTCTACTATAAGGAACTGGTGTATGCGGTGCTGTAACTTTAGTCGGAGGAGCATCCAAATAATCAAATGCTTCTTCCGCTACACGAGCGCATATGTCTGAAGCTATACTACATACTGGTGTATCTTCATCAACCACCACTAGGGCGTGTGTTTTCTTAACGGATTCAATTATATGATCGTAATCAATTGGAGAAACACTCAACAAGTCAATAACCTCTGCATCAATTCCTAAGTCATTTAATTGATGCGCAGCATCCATGCACACCCAGGTCATTCTTGAGATACCCACTAAAGTTATACTGTCCCCTGTTTTAATTGTCCTGGCTTTACCTAGAGGCAATACATATGGCTCCTCAGGAACTGGTGAGGGTTGAGTATATAACCCTTTATGCTCAAAATACATAACTGGATCATTATCTCTGATCGCAGCTGCCAGAAGACCTTTTGCAGTATATGCATCAGAGGGTACAACTCCTTTTAAACCCGGCATATGGCTAAACAACGAGTAAAATGATTCAGAATGCTGTGCGGCACTCCCAAATCCTGCTCCAATCCGAGTCAGCATGGTAAACGGGACTTCTACTTGACCACCAAACATATATCGCATCTTAGCGGCGTTGTTTATTAACTGATCCCAACAGACACCCATAAAATCCACAAACATCAGTTCAGCTATTACTCTCAATCCGGTTGAAGAAGCCCCGATTGCCGCACCCATAAATCCAGCTTCAGACAATGGTGTGTCTAAAACTCTCTCTTTACCGAACTCTTGGATTAAACCCACGGTGGTTCTGAACGGGCCTCCCCACGCATCTTCTATACCCAAATGCTCTCTTCCTGCTCCACCGGCGATTTCTTCTCCCATGATAATGACATTATCATCTGCTCTCATTTCTTGCCTCAAAGCTTCATTAATAGCTTCTCTATACAATAATTCTCTTCCGGTTCCAGGTATCATTTCTACCATAATATACTCCTTAATTTCCTCTATATAGACATATTAGTGCCACGTTTCATCATAGACAGAGGATAGTCGCTATACACGTCAACATATAAATCGGAAACCTCTGGCAAAGGACTACTATCCGCAAATTCAACCGCTTCCTCCATGAGATCCAAGCATTCTGCGTCAATACCATCCAATTCTTCTTTTGATATTTCTCCTTCAGGAATTACTTTTTCTCGAAATAGTTTCAAGGGATCTCTTGATCGGAAATATTCTTCTTCTTCCTTGGTTCTATATGTCAATGGATCATCAAATACTGTGTGTCCATAGTAACGATATGTCTTACATTCTAGTAATGAAGGCCCATCTCCCGATCTTGCTCTATCGATCGCTAACCCTGCTGCCTCATATACCGCAAAGACATCCATTCCATCAACATTAAAACCAGGTATATCATAAGATGCTGCTCTATCAGATAAAGACTCTACAGACGACGCATATTCAAATGGGGTGGACTCTGCATAACCATTATTTTCACAACAGAAAATCACTGGCAAGTTCCAAACGGCGGCCAAATTCATGGATTCGTGCAAGACACCTTGATTTGCAGCACCATCTCCGAAGAACGCTACCGCTACTCTATTAAGCTTCTTAATCTTCGAAGTAAGGGCAGCACCAACAGCCAAAGGGATACTCGCCGCAACTACTCCGTTTGTCCCCAGCATTCCTTTAGTCATATCTGCTATATGCATAGATCCCCCTTTCCCCTTGTTAGGCCCAGAAGCACGCCCAAACAATTCTGCCATCATTGCTTTAGGGTCAACTCCTTTCGCTATACAATGGCCATGCCCTCTATGGGTACTTCCAATATAATCGTCGTTCGATAAATGGGCACATACTCCAGCGGGTACAGCCTCTTGTCCTACGGAAGAGTGTACAGATGCTGACATTCCTCGCTGCCCAGTTTCGGGAATACCTCTTTCTTCGAAATGTCTTATTGTAGACATTACTCTGTAAAGATGTAATAAGCCTTCTTTATTTAACTCCATATCTTCCTCACCTAATGTTATGTAATCTCTTGATTAACGGTATTGTACCGTTATTTTCGTTCCTTCTCCAATATTTGAGGATCTTGATGCGTCTTCTTTATACTTGGCAATCTCTAGATGGCCATGACTGCCGAATAATGCAATGAAATCATTGTTGGTTGTAGGTTGTTTAAAAGTGTCAGATAACCCTTCTATACAAATCTCTGACATGTGAATCTCCAACGGTCTTGTACGATCTATATGCACCTCTTCGATATTTGAAACAAGGTTGCCGAACCTGTCAACATAAATAATCGTGCCCAAAATCTCCTCAGAGCTAACAATCGGTGATTGGAGAGGATCATAATATATCTTAGAACTTAAGGTCCCGAGGTCTTCTGGATTCTTTTCTTTTGATAATATCGCTGCAACAGGTGCAAATATATCTCTACCGTGAAAGGTATTGCTCAGTGGATTATTCCAGAATTGTTCTTTATCTAATTCATACAGATAGCAAGGCTCAAGTATGTCTACATATGATCCTCCCTTGAGAAGATCATGTGGCCGATAATGTTTGACTATTTCACTTAACACTCCATTATCAGGAGCAATGAAATAGGCACCAGGGGTCTCAAGAATAAAAATTTTTCGCTCTGTACCAACGTCCGGGTCGACTACTATTACATGGACTGCTTTCGGAGGAAAGTAATCATAACTGCATCTGGTGAGAAATTTTGCCTGATTTATGTCTTGGGGATTTATTTCATGTGTAATGTCAATTATCACGGATGAAGGATTGTGCTTTACTATCACACTCTTCATCACACCAACATACTGATCCTTAAGACCAAAGTCTGTCATCAAGGATATAGTGTTAGTCACTATAGCCGCCTACGAATTAAGATAACCGTACACTTATTATTGAAATGACTAAGAATAGCACCGCCAAAATGATGGTAAATTGGAACAAAACCTTTTCGATGCCTCTTCTACTACGAATAGTACTTTGCCCGCCTCCAAAAATTCCTCCACCTGAATCCCTAACTTGCAGTAAGATTATTAGAATTATAAAGACTGATATAAGAATTTGTGCAATATTCAAATAAGCCATGAATTTACCTCACTAATATTTCGACAAGATTCCCATTACGATATCCAGCACGACATCCGGTTTGGCCTGTCCTCTTGTTTCTTTCATAACTTGCCCTACTAAAAACTTAGCAGCAGATTCTTTACCAGACTTATAATCCTCTACCGCCTTTGTGTTATTAGCTATAACTGATTCAACTTGTTTAGAGAGTATCTCTTTATCCACTATCACGGAATAGCCATTACGTTCTATTATAACTGATGGACTAACTTTGCTCTCAAATGACTCCGATAAGACTTTCTTTGCTATATTAACACTAATATCACCAGAGACCACAGCAGAAACTAGTTCTGCTAAATGATTCGTTCGCAAACTACAATGTGTAAAATCTTCACTGTCCTCTTTCATCAAAGCTGTTAGATCCCCTAGTATGAAATTGCTAGTAGTTTTTATCACTTTACCATTAACAGGGCCATTGGACACCTCATCCAATACCCGTTCAAAATAATCCGCTGTAGCTTTTTCAGACGTTAATAATGTAGCTTCATAATCCGTCAATCCTAAATCTTGTATGAATCTTTGCTTCCTATAGGTCGGTAACTCAGGTAGCTGCGCCTTGATTCGTTCTATCATTTCTGAAGTGATATTCAATGGCGGAAGATCCGGTTCTGGGAAATATCTGTAGTCATGAGCTTGTTCTTTACTCCGTTGGGATGCTGTAATCTGTCTGTCATCGACCCATCCTCTAGTTTCTTGAACCACCTTACCACCTGATTCTATCAGCTCGATCTGCCTCACTTTTTCGTACTCTATCGCTGACACTACAGACCGAAAACTATTCATGTTCTTGATCTCTGTCCTAGTCCCAAATTCTGTTTGTCCTTTTGGTCTAACACTCACATTGGCATCACATCTAAAATTCCCATCCTCCATGTTCGCATTGGAGACTCCTAGATACTGCACTATGGAATGTAAATTCATTAAATATTGTCGCGCTTCATCTGCGGATCTCATATCAGGCTCTGAGACTATCTCCATAAGAGCCACCCCAGCCCGGTTTATATCAACAATTGAATAAGATCCCGAAGAGTCGGTAACGTGACTTAATTTAGCGACATCTTCTTCAAGGTGTACACGGGTTACACTTACATCTTTATGTATTCCATCAACCTCTATCGGCATTATTCCTGATAGAGCTAACGGCTTATCATATTGCGATATTTGGTAGCCTTTCATAAGATCAGGGTACGGATAATTCTTTCGATCAAACTTGGTATACTCTGGTATTTCACATCCAAGAGCAAGTCCTGTCAAAATAGTATATTCAACAGCTTTACTATTAATTTGAGGCAATGATCCCGGTAACCCAAGACATACTGGACAGACCCGTGTATTGGGCTCAGCCGATTGATAATCAGAACCACAGCCACAAAACATTTTGCTTGCAGTCGCTAGTTGGACGTGAACTTCGAGGCCTATTACCGTCTCATATTCCACCGCCAATTACTCATCATCCTCATATTGAGATTTCAAAGATTCTACTACAGCCGGATCAGCTAGAGTCGTGGTATCTCCTAAAGTTCTACCTTCAGCAACATCTCGTAATAGCCTTCTCATTATTTTTCCGCTTCTGGTTTTTGGTAACTCTGCGGCAAAATATATATCGTCAGGCCTGGCCATGGGACCAATTTTTGTGGCTACGTGTTGTTTCAGTTCTACTACCAATTCCTCAGAAGTAGTTATTTGGTCTTTGATTGTTACAAACGCTACAATAGCTTGACCTTTCACCTCATGACTCTTACCGATACATGCAGCTTCGGCTACTTTAGGATTGTCGACCAAAGCACTTTCTACTTCCATAGTACTTATTCGATGTGCTGACACATTGATCACATCATCCACCCTACCAAGAAGCCAAAAATAACCTTGTTCATCTAATTTAGCTCCATCCGAGGTGAAATATTCACCTGGATATTTGCTCCAATACTGCTCCACAAAACGTTCCTTATCACCATATATGCCTCTCAGCATAGACGGCCACGGGTGCTTAACAACTAGATAGCCTCCTCCGCCAGGAGGGACTGAATTTCCTTTATCGTCCACAATATCTGCATCGATTCCTGGGAACGCTTGAGTAGCACTGCCGGGTTTCAGTGTTGTTATCCCTGGAAGTGCGCTTATCATCACGGAACCTGTTTCTGTTTGCCACCATGTATCCACAACAGGACATCTTTCGCCACCGATATTCTTCCAATACCATACCCAGGCTTCAGGGTTAATCGGCTCACCCACCGTACCTAGCAATCGAAGAGTGGACATATCATGTTTGTCAGGATATTCTTCTCCCCATCTCATGAAAGTTCTAATAGCCGTAGGGGCAGTATATAGTATAGAAACACCATATTTTTCTACTATTTCCCAAAACCGATCCTTATCGGGATAATCAGGGGAACCTTCATAAAGGACTTGCGTAGCTCCATTTGCTAGTGGTCCATAAGTAATATAACTATGCCCGGTAATCCATCCACAGTCTGCAGTACACCAATACACATCGTCATCTTTCAGATCGAAAATCCATTTTGTGGTTGCATACGTTCCAACCATATAACCGCCTGTTGTATGAACGATGCCTTTCGGTTTTCCCGTTGTGCCACTGGTATACAGCATGAATAACATATCCTCACTGTCCATTGGTTCTGGATCACATACTGCTGATTGGGATTCAATTAACTCATGCCACCAGACATCCCTACCCTCAACCATCAATCCATCAGCATGTCCGGTTCTACGGACAACCAAGCTTTTCTTTATTGGACTAGACTCATCTATCGCATCATTTACATTCTGTTTTAATTCAACAATAGTTCCTCGCCTGTATCCGCCGTCAGCTGTTATAATCAGTTTCGACTGCGAATCCTCAACTCGATCTTTAATCGATTCTGCACTAAACCCGCCAAAAATCACACTATGCGGAGCCCCTATACGTGCGCAAGCTAGCATCGAAATCACAAGCTCAGGGATCATTGGCAGATAGATAGTTACTCGATCTCCTTTCTGCACCCCTAAACTTTTCAGTGCATTTGCACATTTACTCACTTCCCGGAGCAAATCAAAATATGTGTATACCTTCCAGTCTCCTGGTTCTCCTTCCCAAATTAGAGCAGCTTTGTTTCTTTTCCCCGATTTAACGTGCCGATCTACGCAGTTATAGGACGCGTTGAGTGTCCCGTTCAAAAACCATTTAGCATCTGGAGCATTCCATTGTAATACTTGGTCCCATCCTTTGAACCAATCTAATTCTTTAGCGAATCCAGACCAAAAACTTTCAGGATCTTCTTTAGCTTTCTTATATATTTCAGGGTCAGAAATATTAGCATTAGCTACAAATTCTGCAGACGGAGGGAAAGTCCTATCTTCTTGCAGTAAGGCATCGATGCCACCATCATTAGTAGTCATATTATTAACTCCTGTGATTTTTTTTTGGGATCTATATTAAAGAATCACTACATCATAACAAATGATACAAAACTTAATGCAATTTTGACACTTTAGATCTGAGCTTACCTATGCCTTCAACTTCCAGTTCAATCACATCATCATTTTGTAACCAATTACCATGTTCTGCGCCGCAACCTCCGCCAACTGTACCTGACCCAAAGACATCTCCTGGATACAAAATCTCACATTTAGAAGCATGCTCTATCATATGATAAACCGACCAATATATATTCCCAATGTTATTATCCGACCATATTTCCGAATTAACTCTAGCTATCATCCGAGAGTCGGATACATTGAATTCATCTGGAGTGACAATCCAAGGTCCTAATGAGGTGCCAAAATCTTTCCCTTTCGAAGGGCCTAATCCTACCGACTGCTCTCTGAATTGAATATCACGTGCACTCCAATCGTTCATGATAGTAAAACCACCAATATATGACGGGGCATCTGCTATAGAGATATTAGAACCTTCTTTCCCTATCACGAAACCCAGTTCCAATTCATAATCGACCACTTCACTGTAGTCAGGCCATACGATTGCTTCTTGATGGCCTAGTAATGACCTGTGATTGCCTTTATAGTAAACAGGCATCTCATACCAAGCATCTGGTACTTCTGCACCACGGTTTCCTCTAACTGTCTTAATATGTTCTTCAAAGGCTATAAAATCTCTCAGCGAAGACGCTTCTACTGGAGGCATGTAAACTACATCGTCCAGACTCCATTCAGGTACATTTGTTACGTCGAGATTCTGTAATTGGTCAGATAATTCTCCTCCCATCGTGGTGTTCATCTGAATAATTTCAACAGCAGTATTCGTTTCTGTATGAACGTTTATGGTTTTTAATGTTTCTTTAGCATCAAGTACTCTGTTATTGGGAACATCAACGATACCAATTTGCACTTCATTTAGCCGATTAGACGGCTTAAATCTCATAATTTTCATTAGTCATACCTCAATGTGTCGATCAAGTTTTGAATAAATTAGACTGGTATCGTAACATATACATTATTGCAACATAAATCCATTTTAGAGGGCGATTAGCTCAGCTGGTTAGAGTACTTGCTCGACACGCAAGAGGTCAGTGGTTCGAGTCCACTATCGCCCACCACCAAATATTGACCGTTCGTACCCATCGAGTTATACTTTCAAGGCCCAAAATAATGAATGTCTAGGGAAATACAAATGCAAGTCGACAAATTATTTCAAACTAACAAGAACGAACTACCTGATTTCGGTCCTGGAGATACTGTCAAAGTCAACTTCAAGATTAAAGAAGGCGATCGAGAAAGAATCCAAGCCTTTATAGGTGTAGTGATTAAAAGAGATAACGGTAATGGACCAGCATCTAACTTTACTGTTCGTCGAATAGCAAATGGAATAGGTATTGAAAGGGTGTTCCCATACAATTCCCCACTAATAGACTCACTTGAAGTAACACGAAGAGGTTCAGTGCGAAGATCCAGATTGTATTACCTCAGAGGTTTGCAAGGTAGAGCAGCAAGAATCAAAGAGAAAAATACCTACAACACTCGATCTTAAGTATTTGTCACCTGCTCGAGGCGTTGTTAACGATAAATGGAATTACTCGGAATAGCAGTTGATTCACCTATAGGTAAACTCCAGACATATACCTACCAGAACAACGATCTATCTCCTTTTACCATTGGAGAGTTAGTCTGGGTGCCATTCGGAAAGAATATTCTTCAAGGAATTGTCGTTCAATATGAAACAGCTTCCGAATTAAAAAGAATCAAACCTGTACTAAAATCATCGGAAATCAACTACAAATTAAGCTCTCAACAACTAGCGATCGGTGCTTGGATTAGCCGACATTACCAAACTTCATTATTCACTTCGCTATCATTATTTTTGCCCCCAGGAGCCAAAAATAAGATCTCATACATGTACCACGTCAATCATGAAAAACTAAGTAACATACCTGGAGAACTAAGCAGTCTAGTCAATCAACTATCCCAAATCCATACTATCTCCGAACGAGAAATTCAGAAATTGCTGGAACCCTTTGCCAAGAACGGCCTTCAACAACTCATCAATCAAAAACTGCTTTCTAGGGTCGAGAAATACCCAGCAGCTTTCAAACGAAAATATTCACAAACTGTTGTTCTTTCTCATTCATATTCTGAACAAAAAACACACTGGGCACATATGGATTCAAGATGCTCAAAAGCAATTACATTACTGGAGGATTCGCAGGGAATATCATTACCACAGTTTAAGAAAACCGCAGGAATCAAAACATTCAATCAGCTTTTATCATCCGGAACTATCGGGATATCTTGGTCAAGGTTTAACAACTTACCAGAACCTGACCAATTACCCATTTCCAAACCTCATGTTCTAAACCGTGATCAAAAACTTGCCGTTGATATTATTGGACAATCCATGAATTCAAGCGATCCCAGTCATAAGCGATATTTACTGCATGGAATACCAGGGAGTGGTAAGACAGAAGTCTATATGGCCCTTATCCAAAAAATAATTGATGACGGTAAGACTGCCATATTTTTGGTTCCTGAAATTTCATTAGCTACGCAAACTTTACAGGAACTAGATCACCGGTTCCCAGGGCAAGTGTGCACACTACACAGCAACATGACACCTCGGCAAAAATTCGAAATATGGACCGACATCCAACAAGGGCACTATAAAATAGTGGTGGGCCCTAGAAGTGCCTTGTTCTCACCATTATCAAACTTGGGAATAATAGTCATAGACGAAGAACATGAATGGAATTACAAACAACAAGATATCGAACCTTTCTATCACGCAAGAACGGTCGCATTACAACTATGTCTGAAAAACAACGCCACCTTACTACTTGGCAGTGCTACTCCTTCCGTTGAAACGTTTTTCAATGCTTCAGAGAGACCTTTCTACCAATTATTGGAACTTCCTGAAAAGGCCGTTCCAAGGCCCGCCAATCCTAGCATCACTAACATAGAAGTTGTGGATATGCGAGAAGAGTTGTTAGAAGGGAATAATAGTATATTCAGCAGATCTTTGCTGAACGAACTAGACACCTGCTTAAAAAACAAAAAGCAGGCGATCTTATTTTTGAACCGTCGAGGAAGCGCATCTATTGTCTCATGTCGCGAATGTGGTACCAAAGTCACTTGTTCTAGCTGTAGCACTGTTATGACATACCATCAAGACTACCAGACGTTGGTTTGTCACACATGCAATAAGAAACGCAAATTTAACGAAATCTGCAGAGCATGCAAAGGAAATCAAGTGCGTACTTTAGGAAACGGGACCAAAAGAGTTGTTGATGAACTTCAAAAGCTTTTCCCGAACATATCCATTGGAAGATGGGACGGGGATACACCCCATTCATTTGAGGCAAACGAAACCATTTACAATAACTTTAAGAATGGTCAAACCCAGATTCTTGTTGGGACTCAAATGATAGCTAAAGGGTTAGATGTAGCCAATGTAAGATTAGTTGGAGCCATCCATGCAGATGTGGGTATAAACTTACCTGATTTTCGGGCATCTGAGCAATGGTTCACTACGATGTATCAATTCATAGGGAGAACCGGTAGGGATGGCTCAGATGCCACAGCTCTTATACAGACATTTCAACCAGACCATCCCATACTATCCCTTCTTAAAAAATATGATTACTTCGCGATGTACAACCAGGAAATTGCCAATCGTAAAAAGTTTAACAATCCTCCTTTTACCAGAATGGCGCACATGGTATTCACTCACGTGAATAACACTACTTGCCAAAAAAATGCCTCAGAAGCTGCCAAGCATCTACGGGAACTAGTCAAAAGAAATGAATTAAAAAACATAGAAATAATGGGGCCTGCTCCAGGCCTGCCTAAGAAGGCAAGAGGACGGTATCGTTGGCATGTGATTGTTAGAGGGTCTAATGTGCAAAGAGTACTAACTCAATACTCGTCCAAGTCGAATTGCTTGGTTGATGTCGACCCTATTCATGTCTTATAAGAACCTTTACACACTAAAACTAGCGCCATATAATTCCAATTCAATCACATACTAAGGAGCATCATAGTGACCGTCTTGCAAATGAGGTTTTTGCCTGATCCAATATTGAGGACACAAGCAAGAAAAATTTCCAAAATTCCATCTAACTTCTCAGATTTTACAGACGACATGATCGAAACAATGATTCATGAACACGGCGTAGGTCTTGCAGCTAATCAGATCGGGTCGCTAGAAAAAGTATGCGTGATCCAGTTGCCTGACTGGGAAGAAGCCATCGTCCTCATAAATCCTGAAATAGTTGAAAGAGAAGGTGAAGTCGAATTAGAAGAAGGATGCCTGAGTCTACCAGGATACCGAGGTGTCGCACTACGGGCTGAAAAAGTAAAGGTTAAAGCTATGGGATTGGACGGAAAGACAATTCGCATTCAAGCTGAAGGTTTATTTTCACAAGCTTTGCAACATGAAACAGACCATTTAAACGGCATTGTATACATAGATAAATTAGTATCCAAGGATGAATTTTACAAAATACAATTTGACCCAGATGGTAACGCAGAATATGTACAAGTCAACAAAGATTCAGAGCTATCGTAAACCTGTATTATTTTATGGGACTTACATCATTAATAAATACAATTAATAATTCATTACCTCCAGATACCCAAGGATACTTAGTAGGTGGCTTCTTAAGAGACAGCCTGGCACATCGGGCCCCCAATGACCTAGACATCCTCATTCAAGGGACTCGAGCATCATTACTTCCAGCAATACTGACAAATACAGACATAAGTTCAGTTTTCGATGATAGAAAAAACAACATAACCAAACTAACGTTAAAAGACTCACTATGCGATTCGCATTTAAGAGAAATCGACATAAAATTTACCAAAGCAAGCATTATCGATAATCTATCTGAACGAGATTTCACGATCAATGCGATGGCTCTTAATTTATCAGAGTATACTCCAGAGTTTTCACAAGCGGACCTAATTGATCCTTTTGATGGACGCCTAGACATCCTGTCCAAAACAGTGCGTATGATAAATCCATCAATATTCAAGGATAATCCAATACGACTTCTTAGAGCAGTACGATTAGCATCTTCATTAAAATTCAAAATAGATTCTGATACCGGAATTTGCATCAGACAAAATTCTTCCCTCCTACGAATGAGTCCAGCAGAAGCAATCACATTCGAACTACTAGAAATCTTATCCAACAATAATTCCAAATCCCATATAGAAATTCTCGATCGATTAAATTTACTCGAGATCATAATGCCAGAATTATTACTCGGGAAACAGGTATCTCAGCCGAAAGAACATTATTGGGATGTATGGGAGCACAATCTACACTGCCTGGAATATGCAGAACGCTTAACTTTAGGCCATCAAAATTCGCCTATATACTCGATGAGTCCGTGGACCAAAGAAATCGAAGACCACTTCGATCAAAGTATATCCACTACACATACTCGTAAAACTCATCTTAAACTTGCAGCCTTGTTACATGACATAGCCAAACCCATGACAAAAACTATTGAAGAATCTGGAAGAACCAGATTTCCTGATCACGAAATTATCGGGGCCGAAATGTCAAAACATATCTTAACAAAATTAAAATTAGAGACAGTCACTGTTAACTATGTTTCCACTTTAATCACTCATCATCTGCGCCCTAACCACATGCAGCAAGGAGTCGAACAGCCAACTGATAAAGCAATATACAAATATTTCAATGACCTTGAATCTGAAGGGATAGACGTATTATTTCTGCATATGGCAGATTATTTAGCTGCCAAAGGCCCTCAATTAAGCATTTCAGATTGGGCAACTCGTGCTAAAATAATGTCTCATGTGATTGATACATACACTCAACAATTGGTGGAAGTATCTAAAACACCTAAAATAATTGATGGAAATAACTTAATGACCGAACTAAACATAAAACCAGGACCAGTGATAGGTAAACTTTTGGCGCAAATACATGAGCAACAAGCGCTGGGAGAAATTATTACCTACGAGGAAGCTTTAGATAGTGCCCGCAACATACTAAATTCCATCCAAGGACAGCAATAAATAATGAAAACCCGTTTAATCAGAGTTAGCATCATAGTGCTAACACTACTACTTCTGGCAACATTAATACTAGGTTTCCAAAACATTAATATTGAAGGTCGATTCTTACCGACTTTAAAAAGAGGTTCAGAGAATATATTAGGCCTTAAACTCGGGTTGGATCTGGAAGGTGGAGCACATCTGGTTTACCAAGCTGACTATGGTACTACCATCTATATCAAAACAGGAACTGAAGTCAAACCAGAAGTTGTAGCCAAACTTATAGAACAATCAAAAGTCGAAATCATTGAAGTTATCAGTAATGAAGAAAATACTGAATTCTACGTTAAAACTGAAAATCTCGACCAAGAGACAAAAAGATCAGTCATGGATATAAAAGACAAAGGGCTACTGATCAACACCGAAATCGAATTAGAAATGAAAGATGTCCCTAAACCAACCCCATCTCAAATGACTGGAGCAGTTGACACAGTGCAACGAAGAGTAAATTTATATGGAACAGACGAACCAATTATCCAGCAATATGGAGACGATCGTATATTGGTGCAACTACCCGGGATAGGTGGATCCCGAACAACTTTCAGCTTCCAAAATACCGACCCAGTTGAGCTACAACCTTTGGAATCTTTTATTAAAACGCTGTTTATAAGATCGACCCCCTCTTTAGAGTTAACTGCGCCTAACACTTACCTCCTCAAATCAGTATCCCTGACACAAGAAATGGTTACAGGATTGGAAACTGCGCTGACAGATAAATACGGAGAATTGGAATATATACAAACCATTGGTGGGGTTGAAGGAGCAAAAAAGCTAATCGGCAAAACTGCCCTATTAGAATTTAAAGAGCGTACCTGTACTGATCTAACTTGCGTAGAATACACAGATTCAGATATCGGCCTCTCAGGCGACGATTTAGCTGAAGCATACGCATCTACCAACAGCCAGACGGGTGAATGGGGAATTAATATCCGATTTAATGATGCTGGTTCTGAAATATTTTCCAATTTAACTCAGAGGATAGTTGGTAATAATGGTAAACGTATAGCCATAATATTAGACGGTGAAGAACTTTTGGCCCCAATATCCAGAGCTTGGATACGTGACGGCCGCAGTGAAATCACTGGAAACTTCTCACGTATTGAAGCCCAAACTATAGCAATTCAGTTAGATTCAGGTAGGTTACCGATTCCTCTCAACCTGATACAAGAAAGTTCAGTTGACGCTCTATTAGGAGAAGAGTCACTTCAGAGGAGCCTGTTAGCAGGCATTGTAGGACTATCCCTAGTACTACTATTCATGATCGCATACTACAGAGTTGGAGGAATTGTAGCTGCTATAGCACTAGTATTTTACACAATGTTAGTTTTAGCACTATTCAAAATCATACCAATCACTTTAACACTTCCACACATAGGTGGCCTTATTTTGTCCATTGGATTAGCAGTCGACTCCAACATATTAATATTTGAACGCATGAAGGAAGAAATACGATTAGGGCGAACGGTCACATCAGCTATTGAGGTTGGTTTTAGCAGAGCATGGCCAGCAATTAGAGATGGTAATGTCTCTACCTTTATAACTTGTGGAGTGTTGCTCTTCTTCGGTAATAGACTAGGGGGCGGGCTGATTAATGGATTCGCCCTTAGCTTACTCATAGGTGTTGCTGTAAGCATGTTTACCGCTGTGATAGTAAGCCACAATTTATTACAAATTCTTGCTGCGCTAGGCTTATCAGGTAAAAAATTCCTATTTACTCCCGAAAAAACACGTGAAACGAACTCATAATTAAGAATAGCTCATTAAAACGAAAGGTAATTAATTTAGAATGATTGACATAGTTGGAAAAAGGTTCTGGTATTTAATAATCTCATTAATATTGATCACTCCTGGTTTGGTATCATTAATAATTCCACCTGGTTGGTCCACGTTCGATTCAGGGCTTCGACCAGGAATAGACTTTACTAGTGGCACTGTGCTATCTGTCAGATTTGCGGAAAGGACTAATGAATCACGTATTTCAGAAATTATGTCAGACAATGGACATCCCTCAGTGTTAATTCAACGAATCAATGACAGAGATTACTTAATCCGAACAAAAGTATTGTCCCAAGATCTTGATAACGGCACATCCGAAAGAGAGCAACTAGAGTATGCATTATCTGAAAACATCTCTCCCGTGATTAGCGTAGACGTTGACACTGTATCTCCTATAATCGCTAAAGAGACTATCAGGAACACTATGTTGGCACTGGGAGTGGCATGTATATTTATATTAGCTTATATATGGTACGCCTTTAGAAAGGCTCCACACTCCCATAGATTTGGATTTAGTGCCATATTGGCGTTGGTCCATGACCTTATCATTGTATTAGGTATATTCTCTATCCTAGGACGCACCCTAAACATAGAGGTTAACTCCATGTTCATAATCGGAATTCTAACGGTTGTTGGTTATAGTGTTAACGACACCATCGTTGTCTTTGACCGCATTCGAGAAAATAGTCTCAAATATCCAAATGCGCAATTAGCATCTAACATCAACCTTAGCATATGTGAAAGCATTGGACGTTCTGTCAACACTAGTTTCACTACCATTGTTGTAATCTTAGCTATGCTTCTTATCGGAGGAAGTAGCATAAGAGAACTCCTAATCGTCGTTGCAATCGGCGTAGCGGTAGGAACATACAGCTCCATTTTCGTTGCTAGTCAATTCCTCATATTTTGGGACAATAGACGTAAGCGTAGACTTGCCTAATCTATTAGATTAACCACAATATTATCTGGAGACCTCGCTAACACTGCTTCTTGAGGCACATCATATGGATTTGCCTCAATATGAGGGGTGTTCGCAGGAACGAACAAAAAATCTCCTGGCCCCGCCTCTACAAACTCTTCAAAATTCTCGCCAAAATACACCCTCACATGACCACTTAGAATGTATGCAGCCGTTTCAGCCTCTCCATGATGATGCGGGGGGCCCTTTTCGTTGGGCGCCGCAGTTACCAATCCAAGCCAAATCTTAGAAGAACCAGTACTTTCCTTAGTAACTCCTGGTCTTCTGATCATGCCTGGAGTTTGTGACGTTAAACTTGCATCAGCAGCTCCTTTTATAACGTATGGGATAGTTCCATCCGGTTGTTCATTCATGATTTTTCTCCTTTCTATTCTTCACCTGCGATTTTTATAAGTATCCTTCCGGTTATGGCGGAATTACGCATTTGTGACCGAACTATTTCTAAGTCTTCTAGACCCACAATATCAAAAATTACTGGTTTAATATTATTAAGTATAATATCCTGCTCCGCCATACTAATACTTAACCGGTTGCTACCTGTAGAACATATTATATCTAAATCTTTAAAGAGCATATCTGCTATATGAATACCAATTGGCTCTCCAGCAATGTCTCCTAATATCATCAAACATCCATACTGCGATACACAATTCAACGACTCATTAAATAGCGATGAACCTACAGGATCTAGGAATAAATCAGCACCTTTGTCATCCGTAAGAGCATTAACAATTTCTTTGTATTTAAAAGAATCTGTTGGATCATATACCACAACATCACTAGCACCATAATGTAACAGTAATTCCTCAGATGTGGGTTTTGAGGTTAACGCAATTACTCTATCGAATAGACCCGCACACTTCTGTACCCCGTGGATGCCAATACCTCCGGTTGCACCTAGGATTACAGCCGTGCCGAATTCACCTCTATACCTAAAAAATGCCTCTTCTATGATTCCAATAGGACACCCTAACATACACGCATCCTTTAGAGTTATGTTGTCGTGAATCTTGTATATAGAATGTTCCGACACGGCAACATATTCGGCGAATCCCCCATCACAAGAGTGACCAATCCCTTGACCATATCGGCACCGATAGGACTTATCACCCAAACATCTATCACATGTACCACACGAATTAGTTAAAAATGATATAACTCGATCTCCTGGTCTATAGAGGGAAACCTCTGGACCAATTTCTTGAATTACTCCAGATAATTCATGACCCAATATAACCTCTTTTTTCACTCCTCTATTTAGGAGTTGATCCATCACTGATAAATCATGGTGACAAAAAGCGCAATAATGCACTTTGATCAAAACATCTTTACGACCTAATTGAGGGACTTCTCTTTCATCAAAAGTCAAAATCCCTGATTCTTTATGAAACAATATGGCTTTCATGAAACCAACCTTATGTATAATGTTCAAAAGTATAACAATACGGACAAACGTTATGTTAATGGGAGCACATGTATCCGCTAGTGGTGGATATTCTAATGGAATCAATCGCGGTATGGAATTGAAGTGTGAGTCGATTCAAATCTTTCCATCCGCACCTCATAGTTGGGCAACTAAAGAGCTACAGCCAGAAGATGCTCTAGAGTTTAAACATAAAATTAAACAATCCAAAATCGAAAGCGTATATCTACACGCAATATATCTGTTAAATCTGGCGACTGAAGATAACAGCCATTTACGCAAAAGCATCAACGCTATGGTTGATTTCTTAAATATTTCGAATGACTTAGGTGCTGTCAGTGTTGTATTACACCCTGGCAATCACAAAGGAATCGGTCAAATCAAAGGGCAAGGTATACTGCAAGACGCCCTTAAGCAGGTTCTTGATCAGACACCACCACGAACTCTCATATCAATAGAAAACATGGCAGGTGCAGGAACCCAGTTATGTTCGGATTTCGACCAAATAATTGATATTATTAAAAATATCGGAGATTCACGTATTGGAATCTGCTTAGACACTCAGCACGCCTTTGCATGCGGTTATGATATTAGGGATTACAACACATGTGACCAAATAATTTCTTTAATAGAGTCCGAAATAGGATTAAACAATCTCCATCTCATACATGCTAATGATTCAAAAACGCCTTTAGGATCTAAATTGGACAGGCACGAAAATCTTGGTGACGGACATATTGGAGATATTGGATTTCAAAACTTGATGCACCGACTTAAGGACACAGATATTCCATTTATCCTCGAAGTACCTGGATATTCAAAATCTGGTCCTGATAGTCAAAGCGTGATGTACTTGAAAAAACTACGTAATGAAAACATAATGCACCAATGTTAGTAAAAAAACTTTCCTATTCATACACCTCTGTACTGGGTATAGGGTTCATCCCTTTCGCGTCTGGAACATGGGGAAGTTTGTTTGCGATAATAACCTATCATTTTTTCTTAAGCCATTTGCCACTCTCATTTTCAATTATGACAGTCACATCTCTATCTGCAATAAGCATTTTATTGAGTAATTTCATAATCCCTGACAAATCCTCTGACCCTAAACATATTGTGATTGATGAAGTTATCGGGATGTGGATCACTTGTATACTAGCGCCTAACACTATCTGGTGGCTGTGCGCAGCATTTCTATTATTTCGACTATTAGACATAACAAAACTGCCCCCCGTTAATCTCCTTGAGAAACTTCATGGAGGCTTAGGAATCATAGCTGATGACATTGGAGCTGGATTGATAGCTGGATTTGTATTGTTCATAGCTGGAGCTATCTTAATGTAGTGCTCTATCCTAGCTACGCCAAGTTGGTATTTAAATACGTATATGATATACTCTCCGAGTTAAGGATCTAATGCATATATCAAGACGCTATTGATATATATTAAAAATAAACTAAGGCAGGTCAAATGGTACAGTCGTCAGAACTACCTAAACAAGAAAATGTAAGCGAGACTCGGGAGCCCAACGCTCCTATTTCAATGAAAAACCTACTAGAGGCAGGAGTCCATTTCGGGCATCAAACAAAGAGATGGAACCCCCAAATGAAGAGGTACATATTCACTCAGAGAAATGGGATTCATATTGTAGACTTGCAGCAAACTCTAGGTATGATAAACGACGCCGCACAAGAATTAACAGAACTTGTCGCAAACGGAGGGAAAGTTCTGTTCGTAGGGACGAAGAAACAAGCCCAAGAAGTAATCCAAGTAGAGGCAGAACGTTGCGGAATGTGGTACGTGAACCAACGATGGCTAGGCGGTACGCTCACCAACTTCACTACCATAAGATCTAGAGTAAGATACATGTTAGACCTCCAAGAAAAACGTGACCAAGGATATTTCGAGCTTCTCCCTAAAAAAGAAGGAACAAAATTATCTGAAAAACTCGCCAAACTTGAAAAGTACTTCCAAGGAATTGGTTCAATGGAGAAAATCCCCGATGCACTTTTTGTGGTTGATATCGGAAAAGAAGATATCTGTATAGCAGAAGCACAAAAGTTAGGAGTCAAAATATTCGCTATAGTTGACACCGACTGCGATCCCAACAAAGTCCATCATATAGTACCTGGAAACGATGATGCGGTACGAGCCATCAAATTGATTACAGCTAAAATGGCTGATGCTGTGATTGCAGGTACGGATATATTACAAAGTAACCAAGCCACCGACTCCATAAGTGAAGAAGACTTCAACCCCAATATGCAAGAAGAATTAGTACCAAACTCAACAGAAGCATCGAATGCTCCAGTTGATTCGGAAGAAGTACAACAGGCGGTAGAAGAAACTGCTGAAACACCTGAAAATGTAATCGTTACAGAGACTGAACCCGCTGACATTTCAAATACCGAAACAGAATCCGAAGACACAAATAGCTAAACTACCAAAGAACAATAAACAACAGGAGTCAAATCAGTGGTAACTGTAGATCAAATACGTCAATTAAGAGAACTAACAGGCGCCGGAATCATGGAATGTAAAGAAGCCCTGCAAGAGAATGATGGCGACGCTGAGAAAGCGATGGCTTTCCTAAGAGAAAAAGGATTCGCTCAGGCAGCAAAGAGGTCTGATAGAGAAACCAGCCAGGGTCTAATTGAGTCTTATATCCATACTGGTGGAAGGGTAGGGTCTCTACTCGAACTCGGGTGCGAAACAGACTTTGTAGCGAGAACAGAAGATTTCCAAGAATTAGCTCATGAAATAGCAATGCAGGTAGCAGCCATGGCACCAAAATATATCTCTGTTAACGACAAAGATAGTAATGATGATAGCCCAGATGCTCAGGTGGTTCTACTAGAACAACCATACATCAAGGATAGTTCCAAATCGATAGGAGACTTAATCCAAGAACTGGCAGCCAAAGTTGGAGAAAACATTAGAGTTGTCAGATTTTCTCGACTAGGATTAGGCGAATAAAACATCCATGAATACTCCACCATTTAAGCGAATTCTGTTAAAACTTAGTGGTGAGTCTCTCAGAGGCAGTTCAACAGAAGCCATTGACTCCAATGCTGTCGACTACCTGGCAAAAGAAATCAAACAAGCTTGCGATCTCGGAATCCAATTAGGGATTGTAATTGGAGGAGGAAACATCTGGAGAGGAGAGGAAGCAGAGCGTAGAGGGATGGACAGAGCCACTGCTGATTATTCCGGTATGTTAGCAACTGTAATCAATGGATTAGCGCTACAAGATGCCTTGGAAAAAAATGGAGTTACTACCCGGACACAAAGTGCTGTACACATACAAACCGTATCAGAACCTTACATCAGAAGACGAGCTATAAGACATTTAGACAAAGAAAGAGTCGTTCTCTTCTGCGCTGGTACAGGGAATCCATACATGACTACGGATACGGCTTCATCCTTAAGGGCCTTAGAAATCGGCGCTGAAGTTCTTTTAATGGCCAAAAATGGCGTCGACGGAGTCTATGATTCTGACCCCAAGCAAAATCCCAAAGCTATTAAATATGATGAGTTATCATATATGAAAGCTATCAATGACCGGTTGCAAGTAATGGATGCGACAGCACTTACTTTATGTATGGACAACAACTTACCCATCATTGTATTCGACATATTTAAAAAAGGCAGTATGAATAATATAATTAGCGGCACCAAAGAAGGTACGCTAATTCGTGGAGGTTCCTATGGCAAATGAAACAAATCCAGAAAACAACCCTGATACCATAATAACCAATTCGGGTGACCGTATGGATAAGTCCGCAGAAGCTCTGATTCGTGATCTCAATGGATACCGAACCGGACGAGCAACTCCATCATTGGTTGAAAATATTATGGTGGATTATTACGGTTCAGCGACACCTATCATCCAATTAGCAACTATAACGACTCCAGACGCCCAAACTATCCTCCTGCAGCCTTGGGACAAGGGTTCACTCACAGATATAGAAAAAAGCCTTAGCATTTCGGAATTGGGGTTTAATCCTTCAAATGATGGTAATTTAATCACAATACCAATCCCTCCACTAACCGAAGAACGTCGAGTGGAAATGGTGAAAATCCTGAAAAAAAGAACCGAGGATAGCAAAGTGTCTATCAGAAATATACGCCGAGACGGAATAGACAGTCTAAGAAAATTAGAGAAAAACAAAGAGATCTCACAAGACAATAACAAAAGACTACAGGATCAACTCCAAAAACTCACGGATACTCACATAAACACAATTGACGAAATATTTGCCAATAAAGAAAAAGAAATAATGCAAATATAACGATGTCGGACAAACATCCACTTAATAGAATGACTTCTCACATACCTAAACACATAGGCTTCATCATGGACGGTAATGGTAGATGGGCTAACAAACACGGTATGGAGCGAACAGATGGGCATAAGCATGGTGTGGATTCGATAGAGACTCTTATAGAACACCTTGCACGTCTAGGTGTTCTCTTTGTAACATTGTACGCATTTTCCACAGAAAATTGGAATAGGCCAAAAACCGAAGTTAGCTCGATTTTTGACCTGTTAAGAGCTACTTTAAGTAACAAACTGGACACGCTGATACGATCCAATATTAGAATTGTGCATATCGGGGACTTAAAAGGAATAAATACTAGTACTCGCATCTCCATCGAACATGCAGTAAAAACTACCAAAACAAACACGGGACTAACAGTTATCGTCGCAATAAATTACGGCGGAAGAAAAGAACTGGTAGACGCTGTTAAAAAAATAGTTAAAAGTAAAGTATCGCCAGAAACAATCGATGAGACCACCATAACAAGTAGTTTATACACCTTTAATATACCTGATCCTGACCTAATCATTCGGACAGGAGGCGAATTTAGAACTAGTAATTTCCTCCTTTGGCAATCGGCTTACGCAGAATACTACATCACTGACGTACTATGGCCAGACTTTACAGTTAATGATCTAAATCAAGCGATACTCTCATACCAAACCAGGCAACGCCGTTTTGGTAATGTGGAGGCTGAATAATAATATGCTTACTAGACTTATATCATCAATTTGTGGAGCCATAATACTAGGATTAATTTTATACACTGGGGGCATTTGGTTTTTTTTGGCAAGTTTTGCGATCTGCGTAGCCGCAACTTACGAAGCAATAAAGTTTATTCCTTATAATAATCCCAAAATTATAATATTCCTTTCCGCTCCGTTATTTATGCTGGCATCATTAGTATCGCCAAGTCTGATAAATTTCACTTATATAAGTGCGTTCATCATTATAAGCCTGCTGGTTGTTTCATCTATTTATGTAGTCGGTACATCAACTACCAATTCTTTCGGTACAATGTTGTATTCGATAGGGATGCCAGTATACACCGGTTTGCTATTTTCACATGGTTTATTACTCTATCAAGCAACATCTATAACCAAATTCTCTGGATCCATAATTCTGTTAATTACAATAATAATTACCTTTACAAGTGATACTGGGGCCTATGTATGCGGTAAGCTGTTCGGAAACATTAAAATAATGCCATTGATAAGTCCTAATAAAACTCTGGAAGGGAGCATTGGAGGATTTGTCCTAGGGGTTATAATGTCTCTTGTGCTAGGCAGCATACTACCAATCAATATAACAATTCTGAACATGTTAGTTATTGGAATGATAATTTGTATTGCTGCTCAACTTGGCGACTTGTTTGAATCAAAACTAAAAAGGATTATAAATATTAAAGAATCTGGTCGATTTATGCCTGGGCACGGAGGACTACTGGATAGGATAGATAGTCTTTTATTCACCTTACCAGTATCATACTATATGTTTTGGATCATATCTTAGAAATGAAAAAGCTAGCAATAATCGGCTGTACTGGATCAATTGGAACTCAAACGCTGGAAATAGTTCGGCAATTCCCGGACAAATTATCGGTTATAGCAATGGCTGCGGGTGATAACACAACTGCGTTCAATAAACTGATAAAAGAATTTAACCCCCAATATGTCAATTGCAACCTTAATTCAGAGATAAATAGTAACCTTGTGTCATTCCTTGGATTAGAAGAAATGTGCACCTTACCAGAAATAGACATTGTGGTAATGGCCACTTCTGGCATAGTCGGATTAGAACCAACATTAGCCGCTCTCAAATCAGGGAAAACGGTTGCCTTATCTAACAAAGAGCCCATCGTTATTGCCGGAGACCTTATAAAAGAGGCTGAACGGAGCTCACAAGGAAAGATATATCCTGTTGACAGTGAACCTAGTGCTATATGGCAATGCATAGGTGAATCTAAAAACGTTAGAAAGTTAATAATAACCGGATCAGGCGGTTCAGTAAGAGACATACCCGTGGAGAATCTAAAAGATATTACTCCTGACTTAGCACTCAAACATCCTAACTGGGCAATGGGCAAAAAAATCACAATCGACTCAGCTACTATGGTTAATAAAGCCTTCGAAATTATAGAGTCTCACTGGTTGTTTGATATGCCGTGGGATAAGCTAGAAGCAGTATTGCATCCCCAGAGTCTTGTCCATTCACTTGTGGAGTTTGAAGATGCCTCAATAAAAGCTCAGATCAGCAATCCCAATATGCAGATACCCATACAATATGCTCTATTTTACCCGGATAATATTGCAAATCCCCAACTCAAAAATCTAGACTTCAGCCAAGCTATAAATATGGACTTCTTCCCCATGGATCATGATAGATACCCCGCGTATAACATCGTATTACAAGCGGTAAAACTAGGAGGTACCTATCCTATAGTCATAAATACAGCAGATGAGATAGCAGTTGACCAATTTCTGGATGCTAAAATCAGATATACAGACATCCCAAAGATACTATATGAAATATCTAGCATACATTCCAATTCTACTTATCGCGACATTAAAGATATTCAAGAAATTGTAAATTGGGCTTCAAAAAAGACCTTAGAATTTTGTAAGATTAAATCTGTGTGAGTGATGCAGTGGTAACTATAATAAGCTTCGTAGCAGTATTGCTAGTTGTGGTATTAGTCCATGAATTCGGTCATTTATTCACAGCTAGATGGTTCGGTGTAAAAGTTCTGGAATTCGGGGTAGGTTATCCACCTAGGGTTCTAAAGATGTATACAGGTAAATCAATTATAGCCTTGTCTCCCAGCACAGTTGTCCAAACGCACGACCCGTTGCAAGTCGGTCAAGTCATACAAATAAAATCGTCATGGTCTGATGAACAATTGACCGCAGACTTTATTTCAGATCACTTAAATCCAATAACTAGTAAAGACACTGAACAGGGGTTGGTTCATCAGGGCAAAATTCGTGAGATTCGAACAAATGAAATCATTGTGGCAGATATGATATATTCGCTCAATTTATTTCCTTTAGGTGGATTTGTTAGATTGTCGGGCGAAACGGATTCAACAATTCCATTCAGTTTAGCAAGTAAACCAGCATGGCAACGAGCCATCATCTTAGTATCGGGCGCCTTTATGAACTTGATTTATCCTGTAATAGTATTCACACTAATCAGTATTATTCCACACAATGTTCCTGTCGAAAATACCGGAGAAATACAAATCATTGAAGTGATACCATTATCACCTGCTGAACAAGCTGGCATAATCCCGAAAGATGTACTACTAAAAGTAGACCAGACACCTGTTTCGTCCCCTTCCGATCTACGAAGCATTCTTAACCTTTCACAAGGCAGTTCTTCAAGCTGGACAATTCAAAGGTCAGGGAAACAAATGACAGCTACAGTCACGCCTTCATACGAAGACAGCATAAAACAATGGGTTAGCGGAATTCGCATAATCACTATCAATCAAGAGTTTGTGAAGGCATCTGAACCTCCGTGGACAGCTCTGGCCGGAGGCGTAACACGGACGATCGCTTTACTAGACGCCTTGCAAACTGAATTTCGAAACATTGTAGGCAAAGACGTACAGAATCAAATTACTGGACCGGTAGGAATAGCGCAAATAACAGGAGAAGTCGCCAAGCAAGCAGGTTTTCAAGGATTGGTTATACTCTCAATTATAATCAGTATAAATTTAGCAATTTTGAATATACTTCCAATCCCAATGTTAGACGGTGGCAGACTATTGTTTGTTTTAATCGAAATACTGAGAGGTGGCAAACAGTTACCTAGGCATAAAGAAAATTTGTTTCACGCAATGGGCTTTGTGTTCCTGATAAGTCTAATAATTATTGTTACAATGAAAGATATACAAAGAATAATTACAGGCGAGCCGTTCCTAGGAGGATAATAACCTTTGCAAACTCAAGAGGCCGATATATGAGAAGAAGTACCAGTGTTGTTTCAGTCGGGAATGTCAAAGTTGGTGGAACGCACGACATAACCGTACAAAGCATGACTAAAACTAATACAAGTGACGTCGCAGCAACAGTAGCCCAAATAAAAGCACTAGAACAAGCAGGTTGTGAAATAATCCGATGTGCTGTTCCAGACATGGATGCCGCAGAAGCGCTAAAAGCCATTAAGAAGCAGGTACAAATTCCTGTAATCGCAGATATCCATTTCCATTATAAATTAGCCATTAAAGCTGCCCAAAATGGAGTAGATTGTCTGAGATTAAATCCTGGGAACTTACGAGATTCAGAACAAATCAAAGAGGTGGTTAAAGTAGCTAAATCCCGCTCTATACCAATAAGAATTGGAGTGAATTTTGGCAGTCTCCCTCCAGTTGGCGGGATTGGGAAAACTAGAGGGTTCTCCAGGCATATGGACATGGTAAATAAACTCCCCAAAGCAGGCCAAAACACTGCAGGAGAATATAGCGTAGTAGATCATATGGTTGCTACTGCTCTATGGGAGATCAGCTTATTAGAGCAAATGAATTTTGACGATATCAAAATATCAATGAAAGCTTTCGATGTTCCAACAACTGTAGAATCTTATCGAAGCTTGTCGAAATTAGTTCCTTACCCGTTCCATTTAGGTATTACTGAAGCTGGTACCGCTTACTCAGGATCAATAAGAACAGCTGTAGGTCTTGGTGTTTTACTATATGAAGGGATAGGAGACACGATTAGGGTATCTCTCAGCGATGATCCTGTGAAAGAAGTAGAGGCTGGATTCGAAATATTAAAGGCTTTGAACTTACGAACCAAAGGGACTACTCTTGTCGCTTGTCCCAGCTGTGGCAGAGCAGACGTAGACGTAAGGAAATTGGCCAATGATGTAGACCAGTTGCTTAAGAAAACAGATAAGAACATCAAAGTCGCTGTCATGGGATGCGAAGTCAATGGACCAGGAGAAGCTAAAGACGCTGACATAGGGATTGCCGCTGGAGCTGGCAGAGCTATAATTTTTAAAAAAGGTGAAAAAGTAAAAGTGGTACCGGAAGAGAATATGCTCTCCGCATTGATGGAAGAGATAGAAAACATACCCAGTGCCACTTAAGTTAAACTGGTTAAAATCAACTGGGGAAAGGACGAGAATTCCATGAGGCTTACTCAACTAGCTTATAAAACATTACGTGAAAGTGGATCAGACTCTGATACGATTAGCCATTCATTATTAACTAAAGCCGGATTTATCCACCAACTTGGAGCAGGTATATATTCATATTTACCATTGGCCCTCAAAACCATCAAAAATATAGAAAATATAATACGGCAAGAAATGGATAACGTAGGCGCACAAGAAATATTAATGCCTCACATACAACCTCAAGAGCTTTGGGAGACTACAGGTAGAACTTCAGCATTTGGAGACAATTTATTCACTCTTACAGACAGACGGGACAGAGGATTAGTGTTGGCACCTACTCATGAAGAATCTGTAACTACTATCAGTAAATCTATAATCCAAAGTTACAAAGATCTACCGTTCACCTTTTATCAAATTCAAACTAAGTTCCGAGACGAGGCAAGACCTAGAGCTGGACTAATTAGAGTACGCGAATTCACAATGAAAGATGCCTATAGCTTCAGCCCTGACGAAAAATCTTTAGACCTGATCTACAATTCTATGGCTACAGCTTATACAAACATATATGAAAAATGCCAAATACCTGTCCTGATGGCTGAAGCAGATAGTGGTGCAATCGGAGGAAAAGATTCTCACGAATTCATTTTCCCTACTGATTCAGGAGAAGATACTGTAATTACTTGCCCTAAATGTAAATACACAGCCAACGTAGAAAAAGCGGTTGGCACAATTACAGCCAATACTGATGTTGCAGAGCTCCCTTTATTGGAGGTGGCCACCCCAGGGGTTAAAACCATCGAAGAAGCGTGTAAAACTATGGATGTCAATCCATCCGACACATTAAAAACTTTGTGCTATAACATAGACGGCAAGATAACTATGGTATGTATTCGAGGAGATCTTACTATAAATGAAGTTAAACTTAAAAATTTGTTGAATCCCAAACAATTAAGACCTGCATCTCCATCAGAACTTGAGCAATTAGGTCTTATACCAGGTTCAATGTCTCCAATAGGCATCAACCAACTAAGCATAATAGGTGACGAATCCGTAACAAAGCAAAAAAATATGATCGCGGGGGGGAATAAACCAGACACCCACATCAAAAATGTCAATTATCATAGGGATTTTAACGTCTCACAAGTTGCAGACATCGCAGCCGTCACTGCGGCGTATTCATGCAAAACATGTGGGGAACAGCTTAACGCGGTAAGAGGTATTGAAATCGGACACATCTTCAAACTGGGGAGCTTTTTCACAGAGTCATTTGGAGTCTATTATTCCGACCAAGAAGGCAAGCAAAAGCTTCCATTAATGGGTTGTTATGGTATAGGTGTTGGAAGGTTATTAGCTGCAACAGTAGAAGCCAATCACGATGATAAAGGAATAATTTTCCCTAAAGCTGTAAGTCCTTACAAAGTCCATTTGATCGCCTTAAATTCAACTGACCCAGACTGTAACTCAGTCGCCAACTCAATGTACAATTCCTTGAACATGAAAGGTATCCCTTGTTTGTTTGACGATCGCCCCGATCAAAGCGCAGGAGTCAAATTTAGAGATGCCGAACTATTTGGTATACCACTCCAAATTGTGATTAGCCCTCGAAATATAAAGAACGGTATCTGTGAAATAAAATCCCGCAGAACTTTAGAAACCCACACCACTCCTCTGGAGGATGCTATCAATCACATAGAAGAAGTCTTATTAACTATTAACTGATCTAAACAGTTGGACGAGTTTCCAATACCGAAGCATAAATCTCCAGATTCTTCTTAAGACCTGGAGCTAATTTCCCTTCCATGGAAGAATTTAAAATCAATAGTAATCTAAACTGTGCAGCCAAGTCTTCTGCCAGTTTATGCTTTGCTTCCTTGACTGTGTCTCCAGATACAGGAACCCGCAGCCCTGTGAGAGGCAATTTTGACTTAACCTCGCCTGCCCAAAAAGTGTCTAATGAATCAATGATTATTACAGGGATAGCAGTAGTTATTCGAAATTGAGCACCGGGGTCAAGGTCTGTATCATTTAATTCATCGAAACTAACCTGACTTACATCACTATGATTGATATGATATTCAGCTTTTGTTGAAGTACTAGCATCAATCTTACTCCAATCCCAGTCGGTTGGAGAAGACTGATCAAATCCTGGGGTTACAACAACAGGAGTACTCCAATCCTCAGCCAACAGCTCATCATTTTCATTCATCGGATTCAATTTCCCAAGCATCATAAACCTGAGGTGGCAATTCAATAGGTCCAATTGCATTCTCATAATCTTTCACATGCTTAGTTGCCAACACTGCGAGTGCTTTCAGCATCTGAGGACTGACTTTAATCCTACTTCGTAATATCGGTTCTCGTTCTTCCATTTGTTCACCAAAGAAAAGTACTGCGGAATAAAGGCTTGAATATATATGCAGGGAATCAGCATAAAAAGTTATCGGTTCATCCGATATATCGTCCTCATTCACTGTACCAGGCGTAGAGAAGTTTTCATCCTTAGGAATTTCATCGTCCGGCGGAACATATGGTCTTTGAATTATAGGCATACTACCTCCTAAATCGCTATGAAGTCGACTACTGAAGTGAGTTTTCAGAAACCTTAATCATCCAACAGCACAGTATCGATACCAAAGACAGCATCATAGCTATAACAAATGCTAACAAGTAATCACCATTTAGGTCAAATAATATTCCTCCTAGTATGGGGCCAACAGCTATACCAATGCCTCTCCCGATTTCTACCAATCCTAAAATTTCACCCATATGAATCTTAGGGTAAATATCTCCCGCTTTAGCAGAAAGTATGAGACCTCCTATCCCATCGGTTAAACCTGAAAAAGCCACATACAATAAAAGAGGGAGAATTGTATTCATATTATTTGTCAATACAAGTATAAGAATCGCGATAATTTGAAGCCCTATGCCTAGCGTAAACATTATCTCTCTGCCAAATTTATCCGACATGTATCCCAAACTTGGACGGCCCATTACGCTCACTACACCTATTAATCCGACCGCTGTTGCTGCGCTCATTTGGTCATATCCAGACAAAACAAAATAGGCTAATATATGCAATCTGATCATTTGATTGGATATAGATAAGAATCCTCTTGCCCCAACCATCCACCACACTGACTTAACTTTGAAGGCTTTAAAGTCAGAGTAATTAGATATCACTTGATCATTTTCTTCTTCATCCACTTCATCGTCCCAAACCGGTATAGGTTTTTGGAACAATAAGTTGAGAGGAAAAATCAGCATGAAAAATATTAGTCCTATTATTCTGAAAGACCATCGCCAACCTAATCCTAATACCAATAACTGGGAAAGAGGGGTAAATATTGCCTGCCCCAACGGATTTCCTGAATCTGCTAATCCCAGAACTGTCCCTCTGGTATTAGAAAACCAAGGAGATAAAGTAGCCATAGCAGTAAACGATGATATTGAGGTATGTCCAAGCGCAGCTACAAAACTATAAAACAGAAACAGATACCAGAGACCCGGAGCGTAACTACTCAACTGCCAACCAATCAGGATCACAAGCCCTGCAATAACAAAAAATGTTTTAGGCCCTAATCTATCTAATAGTTTTCCTAAAAAAGGAGATGCAATAGCTCCCAATAACCCACCTAGTGAAAAGATTAATGAGGTTACGGTAGCACCTCGCTTGAATCCGTTCCTCCAAGCTAGATAAAATACAGATTCAACGTTCTTGGCCCCACCTTCCACCACTAAATTACAGAATGATAGTAGAAATACTGTCCAGCCAGGGTATCTCAATCGATTGACCATACTTTGAAGTTTGTTCATATACAAATACTTAGTCTTGTGATTCTTGACCACTGTAACATAGAAAACTATAATTAAGCCCGGATTGATATATTGGATTTACAGTCATTCCAAACTAAATTGTAAATCGAGTTTCACTTGACCAAACTGAGTCCGCAAACTTTAAAAGACCTCCATAAAAATGCTTCGGAAGAACTAGATGCAATACAGTCATCCGACGGGATTGATGCTTGGAGAATTAAATTCCTTGGAAGAAAGGGAGCCCTTGCACAATTACTGAGCGGAATCCCCAGCCTATCAGCCGAAGACAAGCGAGCGGTTGGGATTGAAGCTAACAAAACTAAAGAATCGTTAGAGACATTACTTACAATCGCTGTCGGCAGGGTCAACAATGAAACTAACACAGCTGAAGGTTTAGACGTAACTCTGCCTGGATTTCCTCTTTACCAAGGTAAATTACACCCCACGACGCAAGTTGTGCGGGAAATATCTCAAATTTTCATTCGTATGGGATTCGATATAACAGAAGGCCCAGAAGTAGAGTGGGATATTTACAATTTTGAGAAACTTAATATCCCTTTAGGCCACCCCGCGAGAGACATGTGGAATACACTCTGGATAGATAATACAGAGTTAAACACACAAAATACTATCTTACTCAGGACTCACACTTCTCCCATGCAAGCAAGACTTATGGAGCAAACGTCTCCTCCGATCCGAGTCATAGTACCTGGGAAATGTTACAGATACGAAGCGACAGACGCTACGCACGAATGGCATTTCTTCCAGATCGAAGGACTTGCTGTAGATAAAGGGATAAATTTCTCCGACTTAAAGGGAACATTGTATGAATTTGCACGACAAATGTTTGGATCAGACAGAAAAGTAAGATTTCGATGTGACTATTTCCCTTTTGTGGAACCTGGCGTAGATATGTCGATTGACTGCTTTTCATGCGGTGGATCAAATTCCCAATGTCGGATCTGCAAAGGCACGGGATGGATCGAAATTATGGGTGCCGGCATGGTTCATCCTAAAGTTTTATCAGGAGTGGGATATGACCCAGAAGAGTACACAGGATTTGCCTTTGGTTTGGGGCCTGAAAGAATTGCAATGCTCAAGTACGGGATAGACGACATCAGGCATTTTTACTCAAACAATTTGAAATTCCTACGGCAATTCTAAAACAGAGACTATCTTTATATGAAACTCTCAGTAAACTGGTTAAAACAATACGTTGATATCGAAAGTGATATAAAGGAACTAGCACACCGATTAACAATGGCAGGACTAGAAGTTAATGAAATTATCTCTATAGGTGGATGGAAACATTGTTACGTGGGACTAGTCACATCTGTAGCGAAACACCCCAACGCAGACCGGCTTTCTTTATGTACCGTAGAAATCAATTCTGAGCGATTACAAATCGTATGCGGTGCGCCGAACGTGCAAGAAGGTACAAAAATTTGTTTAGCCAGACCAGGTTCTAAACTCTACAATCCTAGGTCTGGTACTTATGAAACGCTGAAACCCAGCAAAATTAGAGGTGTCACCTCCGAAGGGATGATATGCTCAGAATTGGAACTAGGAATTGGTGATGACCATAACGGGATCCTAATTTTACCTGAAGAAACCGAAGTTGGTATCAATGTTGAATCCATTTTAGCTGATACAGTGCTGGATATTGAGCTAACCCCTAACAGATCCGATTGCTACTCTGTAACAGGTATTGCGAGAGAGATAGCTGCACTTACAAACAAAACCTTATGCATGCCCATCATGGCCCCACCTACAACCAGTACTAATGATACACTAACTATCAAAATAGAAGCTCCAGACCTCTGTCCTCGTTACACAGGAGCAATTATCAAGAATGTGAAAATACAAGAATCTCCAGATTGGTTAAAAGATCGCCTCAAGAAAACAGGCCTCAACCCAATAAATAATATTGTAGACATTACAAATTTCGTTATGTATGAGCTTAACCAACCTATGCATGCCTTTGATCTCAGTACTATACCTAACAATGTTGTTAAAATAAGGAGATCTTCTGAAGACGAATCTATCACATTATTAGATGGCCAGACTCTCAGTCTTGATACAGAAACCTTGGTAATAGCCGATGAGTCAAACCCGATCGCTCTTGCGGGAATCATGGGTGGTCAAAGCACTCAAATAACCGAGCACACCACAGATATTCTACTAGAATCAGCAAGCTTCGATGGGTTTAATAACCGGCAATCTTCTGACAAGTATAGGGTGAAGACTGATGCATCTATCAGATTTGAAAAGTCTCTCAACCCAGAATTACCCGTTTATGGGTTGAATCGAGCTATAAGCCTCATCACACAAATGCTAGAAGCGAGTTATCTAGATGCCTATATCGACGTAGACACTGATCCAGAGAAGGAATCTCAAGAAATCAGACTAACTACTAACAAAATCATTTCGATATTAGGAATGGATATTGCAATTCCTAAATGCTTAGACGTTTTAACCAGCTTAGGGATCACATGTTCCGAAGTTAGTGAACATGAATTAGTGTGCACGATTCCCTATTGGAGAAATGACATTACGTTGCCCGAAGATCTAGTAGAAGAAATCATACGGATCGTAGGTTATGACGAAGTTCCGATAAGGATGCTGTCTTCACAAATCCCTCACCACCAAACAAACAATCCTTACATCGAGAAAGAAGCGATCAGGGATCTCCTCGTGAAATCGGGCCTCCAAGAAATTATCTCATACCCACTTACAGATGACTCCTCAATAGCAAAACTAGAATTATCAGATACACTACCAAAATCAATAAATGTGCTAAACCCAATGAGTGGTCTTTACACTCAACTAAGAACATCCCTTAGACAAAGTTTATTGGCCACACTACAACAAAATCAATTTTATTCAGAAGGCCCATTCAAACTATTTGAATTAGGTAGAGTGTTCTACCCCAGTGATGAAGGGTTACCAAACGAGAATGAAAGAATCACCGGAATATGTACTGGTCAAAAGAGTCCTAATCACTGGAATCTCCATCCGGAAGATATATCATTTTATGACACCAAAGGAATCTTGGAACAGGTATTCGCTGGACTTAATATAAATGTAGAGTACTCGCTGGGTTCGGACGGGAGTTATGAAACAAATCAATCCGCAACTATATCGTACCTAGGCACTGTAATTGGAACTATAGGTAGAGTGAAAAAATCTGTATTGCAAAATTTTGATATCCAACTAGAGCCTGTGTTCATGTTCGATATAGAATTATCGAAGATACTCTCTGCCAACCCTCCCGCAAACAATAAATTTGAACAAATTTCCCGATTCCCTGAAGCAATCAGAGATCTCGCTTTAATAGTTGATGACACTACTAATTCTTCTGATATCACAGCACAGATACTAAAGCAGCCTTACGTGACAGCAGTAGATATATTTGATGTATATTCTGGAGATGAGCTAGACCCAGGGAAAAAATCTTTAGGTATACGTATTCATTTTCAAAGTATGAGTGAGACATTAACCAACGAACAAATCTCCAAACAAATAGACGCCATAATAGATCAATCGAAAAAAAGTTTTGCAGCAAGACTACGACAATACAAGGATTAGGCATGGAAGAACACATACATAAACACGTAGATGAAGATATGCTATCAGTTGAAGATGCTTTGACGTCAATCCTCCAGCATTTCCAAAAGTTGCCTACTACAAATAAACCCATCCTAGAAACTTTAGGCTATACATTAGCTACCGATATTTACTCGAGTATAAATTTGCCCCCGACCCCTAATTCAGGCATGGACGGATACGCTGTAATAGCAAATGATGTAGCTGGATACACAGAATCAAACCCGATCACGCTCAAAGTGATTGGAACCGTGCCTGCAGGTTCAGTCCCTACCATAACTGTCTCGCATGGAACTGCAGTAAGAATCATGACCGGTGCATCAATCCCTTACGGCGCAACAGCCGTAGTCCCATTTGAAGAAACCGACGAAGTCTCTAGACTCAGTAACAATGTCTCTCTGGAAGAAATCTCTATCAACACTAAGATACCCGAGGGAGCTAACATTCGAGCTGCAGCGGAAGATGTCAAGATAGGTGACTTGATCCTAGAATCAAACATCAGTATAAGGCAGCAAGAGATCGCCGTGTTGGCTTCCTTAGGCCTCAGTCATGCTGAAGTGATCCGCAAGCCTGTCGTAGGTGTGATATCTACAGGGGATGAACTAACTGAGTTAGGTCAAAATTTGGGCCATTCAAAAATCTACGACAGTAATAGTTATGGATTATGCGCTGCCATCCAAGCATCTGGAGGGATTGCTAAACGTATAGGCATTGCAGAAGATACCTTAGAAGACCTCGAGAAGGCGATAAATGCGTGCTATGATTGTGACCTCATACTGACATCAGCAGGAGTGTCAAAAGGAGATTATGACTTTGTAAAAGAAGTACTCACAAAAAACGGGGAAATGAATTTCTGGTCAGTCCGAATGCGCCCCGCTAAGCCTCTAGCTTTTGGAATAATAAATATCAAAGGAACAACTATCCCTTTGATCGGATTACCCGGAAACCCTGTGAGCGCATTAGTAGCATTTGAAATGTTTGGCAGGCCTTCAATTCTAAAGATGCGAGGTAAACAAAAACTTAATAGAACTATTGTATCTGGGACATTAAATGGTACAATCCATAACTTCGATGGACGAAGAGTGTATGCTCGAGTGGTAGTTAGTGAATCAAATAGTGGATTCATCGCCACACCTACAGGTCCACAAGGATCTAATATACTGACATCAATGTCAAAGTCAAACGGGTTAGCGATCTGCCCAGAAAATGAAACAAGTAAACAAAATGGTGACACAGTAAAAATAATCATGACCGATTGGAATGAAGAGGTAACATAATGACAATTAAACCAGACATATCTGAAATTACATGCAAAATTAGCTTCGCTAGGATCGACCAATTGAACAGATCTGCACTAGTTTTACTAGCAGAACGACTTCATCCCAATTGTCCATCTTGGAATAAACCAGTTAGTGAACTTCCTACTCCAGAGAAACTGGTTGCCGAGATAACGTCAAACTGCAAAGCAGACGATAATTATATAAATACTGATATGCCTATCAAAGAAATGATCTTTAGAATTTTATTAACCAGTAAAAACAAACCTCGTACTATTGGCAACCTCCACAAGTTGCTGACAGGAACTTGGTCCACCCCTATCAAACCAATTACTTTATCTCAAGCATCTTTAATAAAGGTAATTGAACAAGATGATTACTATGGATTTGAACTTTCGGACTAATTGTATTTAGATGTTAATTACGAACTAAATTCTGGTTAGCTATCTCGATCAGTTTGTTAAAGGCGGGGGTGTCGTTCACCGCCATATCTGCCATCATTTTGCGATCGATCTCTATACCTGCATTCTTAAGCCCAGCGATAAATTCACTATACTTCATATCTGAATTTCGGCAAGCTGCATTGATTCTTGCTATCCAAAGCCTTCGGAAATCAGATTTCCTCTGTTTCCTATGCCTATAAGAATGCGACCATGCATGTATTAGGGCTTCTTTAGCCCATTTGTAGTTTCTATGAGATGAGCCTTGATAGCCTCTCGCGGCAAGCAAGACTTTTTTGTGTCTTGCTCTCTTTGTTACACCTCGTTTTACTCTAGACATCTATATTCTCCTGGACTACCCTATTGGTACGGCATCAACTTAGAGAGTCTCTTAACATCACTCTCACTTACAGCTGTTTTCTGATCGTATTTATGGGTCACTTTATTCGGTTTTTTGCGCCTTAAATGGCTACTATTTCTATGTCGTCTCATAAGTTTCCCTGAACCCGTAACATGGATCCGAGCTTTTGCACCTTTATGAGTTTTCAATTTTGGCATTTTTTCTACCTAACTATTATTTCTTAGTGTTTGGAACCAGAGTCATGGAAAGCGACCTACCTTCCATTGCTGGAGAACTCTCCAATTTTACATCATCTTTTAGTTCATCCGCTACTCTTTTTAAAACTGTTAACCCAAGTTGGGTGTGTATCGCTTCTCTACCTCTAAATCTGACAGTTAGTTTAACTTTGGCTCCATCATCAATCATTTCTTTAACTTTGCGTAATTTTGACTGAAGATCGTGTTCTCCTATGTTGGGCCTGAATCTCATTTCCTTTAATTCAGTACCTTTCTGGCTCTTCCGTGATTCTCTTTCTTTCTTAGCAGACAGGTACCTAAGCTTACCATAATCCAGTAACCTGCATACGGGAGGGTCCGTATTAGGAGATACTTCCACAAGATCTGTTCCAATATCTCTAGCAAATTCTAGAGCTTTCTGGATAGGCATGACACCATGTTGCTCACCTCTATCACCAATTAACATGACTTTAGAAGCTGAAATCTGTTCATTTACTTTATATTGTCGAGCTATAGTATCTACTCCTATGTTTGTGAATGAGTGTAAAATTTAACACAGATAGCCAATATTGGTCAATCAATAAGTGTATTTGAACCAACCTATAGAGTACCACCTATATCCTTCAAAAAATCCTCTATGTCAGGGGAAAGCTCTGTCAATACATCGTTCTTGTTGGTATAAGTACTATCGTAAGATTGCTCCAGCATATCTACCAGGTTGGTTATATCTTCAGCATTTTGGATATAAGCGGCAGCTTCCAAGTATTGATCATCTCCTTGCTGTTTATCAAAATACTTCTCAGGGAAATTATACAGAGCACACAATATTTCCATGATACGAGCCTGACCACTATAATCTTCTTCAATTTCTAAATATTGGGGCAGATGAACGACAAATGTATTTGTTGGAATTCCTTTATCTCTCAAATTTTGTTGAATCATCAAAGTTATAGATGTAGGCCCCTCATAGTCACTCTCCCGCACATCAAATTCCTGTAATGAATCTATTAGATTTGGATTGCTAGTAATTGAGGTCACCACTAAAGGTCGTGTATGAGGAACCATATCATACATACCGCCAATCATTGTGTATTCAGAAATATTAAATTTATTGGCCAATTCCAGTATGGAATCTATGAAATCTTCGCTATTGATATGAGGTTCCAACATTTCCATCAGAATAAGATCATTAGCCTCATCAGGCCGTCTAGCATAATACAACCGTGTCTGAGGTTGCCTAAATATTCTTTTACCTCTGGAGAAATAGGTTCTAGGACGATATATAGTGTAATCATAAAAAGAGCTGGGATTCACCATCGTAGCCAGTTCTTGCGCATCCAAAGCGTCTTTCAAAAATCGAATAACCCTAGTACCAACTCTGCCTACATCAATCCATGGCTTGAGGACCATTATTATTTTTGGGGACCTCAGATTGAGATCCAACGCATCTGCATATTCAAACACTTTATTCATTTCTGTAATTACCCCAGCTTAACATTCACCCATTTCATTTAGGGATCCTCTAGACCAGACTACTTCACCTTTGATTATAGTAGCTATTGTGTCTAATTTAGTAGTACCTTCTACCATATTTCCTGACATGTCATGCCATACAAATCTCCCTTCAATCAAATCGAAAATCGCTATGTCGGCTACCGCTCCTTGAGATAATGTTCCATCACTCAGGCCTCTGTGTTCACTCATTCCTAAAACCCTGGCCGGCGAAACTGTAGCAGCAGCTATAGCATCTTGTAATGAAAGACCTACGGCATGAAACTGGCTCACCAGATCATTCATTTTATAAACAGTGCGGTCATCCGGAGATATGTGTAAATCTGTACTTATAGTATCTATATTTATTCCCTGATCTAGCGCTGCTTGCACAACTGACATGTCACAGTGTATTCCAGCGTGAGCAACGTCAAATACTACTCCTCTATCTGCCGCATCTAAAACTTCAGGGCGCACATTCCCTTGACTGTCCAATATGTTTTCCCTATCTCCATTAAATATATGCGTAGCTATATCTCCTTCGGTCATGTGTTTCAAAATCGTTGGTAATGGGATTGGGGTACCGCTAACATGAACCATCAGCCTCGTATCAGAGTCTACAGCTGCTTGTTTTGCCATGCATAACGCTTTCTCAGCATCCCAATATGAAACGGCATTATAATGCATTCTAACTTTAACCCCGAAGCAAAATCCTTGGTTCTCTCGTATAGCTGCTACTGTGTCTTCAATGCTGATTATATTCAAATCATGTAGTCCGCCTCCTAGTCTCCGGTTAGCAGCCAGGCCAATAGCCGAAATATGTAAAAAGCATAAAAGATTTGTTCGATGATTAGGGAATACATAGTCTCTCATTGCTTTATAATTCAAATATCCTGCACTACCTGCATCCACACCAGTGGTCACGCCATATGGTAAGCAGTTCGTATCAGCATGAACCGAACTACCATTACCACCATCGTAAAAATGCCCATGAATATCAATCAATCCTGGAGTAATAATTTTATTTGTAACATCAATGACTCGTGCATCTTCATTAACGCTTATGCCGGTTCCAATCTCTGCTATAATTCCGTCTTGAACGAGTACATCAGCTTTTGATCTGAAATTATTAGCCGGATCTATTATTTCTCCATTTTTTAAAATCAATTCTCGTACCAATGCTCTCTCCTTAGTAGTATCCACATCTGTTAACTATTGATCAGAAAAATTAATCAATCGAAGTTGGGGGTAAACTTTTTCTACCGGTTTATCTAGATCTTCACCATTTATTTCTGAATTTGATAACAATTCCAACAAAGATTCATTAGAAACGACTTCATCCACCAATTTATCTATAATTTGAGGGGACTTACCATCCAATCTGCCTAATTGGTAAGCCAGGGTAACCGACAGTTGAGTGTTTATTATAGCCTGAAATGATTCAGGCTTACTCAAATCCTCAGGCAAACATCCGCTCTGATCTGCAAAATCATCCAAAATTTGGCCCAATATAGGCGGTAAATCTTTAAAATCTATCTCGGTCATATACTGCAAGATTAGATCTGACAACTCTGTCACAGCTTCTTCATTTAATATGAATGTTTCGCCTTCATTTTGACGCCAGAAACCTGCCTGATTTTTGGACATAACGCCTCCAACTTCTAATCTTGTGAATTGTAACACGACTCTAGTATGAACTAGTTGACTGATTTACATTGAATCTCACTGAATCGTCGTGCTAGTATTAGTCATCGAATGGGTGAGGGAGACAAGATGTTGCATAATATAGAAACTATTGTCTGTGCGGAATATTCAACATGTGTATCTATAGACGTTATAAGGCATTACATGCAAAATGCCATTTCATTCTTGTATCCTTCCACTCGACCTCTCAATCTCAGCATCCTAGTTACTAACAATAAAAACATCGCACAATTAAACAATGATTTCAGAGGAATACCAGAGAGCACAGATGTATTATCGTTTGCTCCTAATGACTCCAATACCTCAAACACTAATTTGGACGTTTTTGACCAACTCGTAGCAGATCAACTGGGAGATATAGTGATTTCATATGAGGAAATCAGAAAACAGTCTCTCATTTACAAGCAAGCTGAGGAAGAAGTACTATCCTTTTTATTGATTCACGGCCTTTTACACCTTTCAGGGTACGACCATGCAACATCTATCGAAAAAAAAGAAATGCAAAAACAAGAAACTGCTCTACTGCACCATCTGAATATATCTAGTAAAATCGTTGCTGAAATGTACGATTCTGAAAGACTAAAAGGATAGTTATGACCTCAATTTCTATGTACAGAAAATGGAGACCTAAATCCTTTGAAGAAATCTCAGGCCAAGATCATATTTCTGAGACATTGAAACAAGGTATATTACAGAACCGCATTTCACATTCTTATTTGTTCTGCGGGCCAAGGGGTACGGGGAAAACGACTACTGCCAGGATCCTTAGCAAAGCGATTAACTGCGTTGATGTCACCGATGGTAATCCCTGTAACCAATGCGATATGTGTAAATCCAGTAACGAAGGCAAGTTTTTAGATACCATAGAATTAGATGCTGCAAGCAATCGTGGCATTGATGAAATACGAAGTATCAAAGAAAAAATCAACTTTCTCCCTTCCGAAGGATCGAAAAAAGTCTACATTATCGACGAAGCACATATGCTCACAGACCAAGCTTCAAATGCATTCCTGAAAACTCTGGAAGAACCCCCCAGTCATGTAACTTTTATACTTTGTACAACTGAGCCACAAAAAATATTACCTACAATATTATCTAGATGCCAAAGATACGATTTCAGGAAAATCTCATTTTCCGTAACAGTATCCCGTTTAGAATCGATTATACAATCTGAAGGAATCGTGGCAGAGAACTCTGCTTTAGAACTTATCGCTCAGTCCTGCGATGGAAGTCTTAGAGATGCAGAAACCATCCTGGAACAGATGATTGTCTCTACAAATGGTAACTTGAAAAGAAAAGATGTTGAAGAATTTGTAGGTGTAAGCAATCCTAGCCAATGGGTCAAATTAGTGAGCTTCCTAATAGCTAACGACACAGCAGAAGCAATAAAACTAACTAATGAAGCCATAGGTCTAGGTATTGAAGCGGGGGCGATACATAAAAACATAATGAATCTGCTTAGATCGATTATGTTGTATCAATTAGATCCTTCCCTACTTCCAGCATCTATATACAACCCTGAATCAGATATACAACCATTAGCAGCTAGATGTGAACGGCCTACTATCATCCAACTCTTGAGTAAATGGAATGAAGTTAATTTTAAAAATGTTGAATCCGGTATCCTCGTTCTTGAACTATTAATAGTTGAGCTAACTACCGCCTTTCCTGACAGAAAGCAAAATAACACTCATACAATTCAAGCTGACCACAAGCAAGCAAACCCGACTCGAGACCAAGCAGTCTCAGGAACTCCTCCTACACAATCCTATTCAACACCGAAGCGAATCCCAAACAAAGCAACCACCACACAAACTCACAATACCATAGAAAATCCTTTGTCTAGAGAGTCTAATAAAATACCGGACCATCCAATTGAAACGGTCAATGAGGCTCCAAATAAGATCGTACCCGAAAGCTCCGATTTAGAAACCCAACGCATATCTCCTCAATCAACTGACACAGGAATTTTGGGTATTTGGAATGAAATTATTAGATATTTGGGCAGGCAAAAAGGTGAAAAATTCAATTTAGGAGCATTACTGAGAGACTGCGACAAAAATTCTCTGGAAATCATAGACGGTAAAATCACACTCTACTTCAAAAATCGAGCCAACTTTGAACGAATGGAAGAAGAAATGTCTAGTCCTATATCTTATAATAAAGTTAGAGAGGCATTTAACAATTATTTTAATCAAGAACTAGTAATTAATCTTGATATCATGAGCAATAATGGCAGCCCTCAGTCAAATATCAATGCCGTCCAAAACAGTCCGTTAATAAGGGTTGCAATGGGAATGGGCGCTCACGTAATACAGGAGAAATCAGATGAATAGAAACATGATGAAACAGGCACAACAGTTACAAGCTAAACTACTCCAAGTACAACAAGAGTTAGAGAATCTTAGCGTGGAAGGAACCTCAGGAGGAGGTGTGGTGAAGATAGAAATGACAGGCAAACAAGAAGTTAAAAATGTCATCATAGATCCGGAAGCCACAGAAGACGTTGAGCTCCTACAAGACCTAGTTTTGACTGCAATCAATGATGCAATGGAAAAATCTCAACAACTAGCTTCTGAAAAAATGGGTGCAGTGACCGGAGGCCTTAATATCCCAGGTCTCACATAGGATCAATGATAGGTAATGAAATGAACCTATATAATAATACATCCGACTCGTTGGGCATTTTAATAGAAGAATTAGGTAAATTACCAGGGATAGGACCTAAAACAGCTCAAAGGCTAGCTTACCATATAGTTAGGCAACCAGACCAAACCAATCAACAATTAGCTGAAGCAATCTCAGCAGTGATAACCAAAATAATTTACTGCTCAAAATGCCAAAATCTATCTGATTACGACCCTTGTTACATTTGCAGCAACCCTAACAGGAATTTGAATCAACTTTGCGTTGTGGAAGACCCTATGGATGTTGTTGCTATAGAAAAATCAAATTGTTTTAAAGGTTTGTACCATGTTCTCCATGGCTCCATCTCACCTTTAAATGGGATCGGGCCCGAACAACTCCGAATACCTCAATTATTCCATCGACTAGAGGAAGAAAATATCACTGAGATGATAATCGCAACAAATCCAACCCTCCAAGGAGAAGCGACTGCATTATATATAAGTAACAATAACAAAAAAGAAGGCCTTGTTATAACCCACCTAGCCAGAGGACTACCTATCGGGGGATCATTAGAATATTCTGACGATATAACATTGAGTCGTGCATTCCAGGGTAGACAACAGTTTACTGAATGACCTCGTATAAGACATTTACCAATCCGGCGTTGGTATTAAAATATTTCCCATACCAAGAAGCTGACCTCATCGTTACAATGCTTACAAAAGATCATGGAAAAGTACAAGCAATTGCAAAAGGCGCTCGTAAATTACAGAGCAAATTTTCAGGTCACATAGAACCACTTACCGTTGTTAATGTCCAATTGGCGAAAGGTAAGTCATTAGACACCGTCACACAAGTACAAACCGACAAAGCTTACCCGCAACTGTATGACGACCTCCATAAACTTGCCCATGGAATTTACATATCTGAGTTGATAGACCAATTCACTCCTGAGAGGGAACCTAACAGACAAATATTTGAGATAGGACTAAAAACCTTAGATGTTTTATCTAAATCCGACAGCCCTGAACTAGGTTTACTCAATTTCGAATTCCAAATCTTGAAATTCTCTGGTTTTTTGCCTGAATTATTCAATTGCGTTATTTGTGAAGCCGAAATAAAACCTACAGAGAATAGATATAGTCCTAATAGAGGCGGCGTGGTTTGCCTATCGTGTTCCAATTCAAGAGAGACTTTACCGTTATCCTTATCAGGCATGAAAATTTTACGGCATTTCAACCTCTATCCAGTAGCTCAGCATTCTGGATTAAAAATCAGAAAAGAAACATATTTCGAATTGAAAACCTTGTTACTGGAGACTATTATATTCTGGTTAGAAAAAGATCTAAATTCATCTGGCTTCGTTGAACACCTAAGAATCTTACAAAACACTAGCGCAAACAACGAGTCTGAAAAGGATAACAATGACTAGCTATCAATTAAACATCAGCATCAATGGCGAAAACTATGAAATAGCAGTAACCAACATCAGGCCAGATTTTATCCAAATTTCCATAAATAATACATTATATGATCTGCCACTAATCCCTTCTCAAGAAGTACATACAGATCTGTCTGAGCCCAGAGATAATTCAAGAAACCATCCTATATTGGGACCAAATGATAAAACCTCTGTAATTCATGCACAAATGTCCGGCAAAGTCATTGCTATTTGCGTTGAACCAGGCCAATCGGTATCTGTAGGAGAGCTATTATGTACAATAGAAGCTATGAAAATGGAACAAAACATCATTTCTCCCGTCGATGGAATCATTGAATCCATTCACATTCAGCCCATGGAAGCCGTCTTAAGCAACCAGCCTCTGATGAGTTTTAGGCAATCCTAAGGTATCGAAAGGAACGATTAGTGGCTCAAAAATACATAAAAGTCAAAGGTGCAAAAGAACACAATCTCAAAGATGTCTCGGTAGAGATCCCCAAAGACCAACTTGTCGTAATCACTGGTGTTTCTGGATCAGGCAAAAGCTCACTTGCGTTCGACACCATTTATGCAGAAGGTCAAAGACGATATGTAGAGTCATTATCGGCCTATGCACGGCAATTTTTGGGGAGAATGGAAAAACCAAATGTAGAATATATTGAAGGCCTATCTCCATCAATCTCTATAGACCAAAAAGGCGTTTCGCATAATCCTAGATCTACAGTTGGAACTGTCACTGAAATTTACGATTATTTAAGACTATTATTCGCTCGCACGGGGAAACCTCACTGTCACAAATGTGGTAAACCTGTTACCAAACAAACTATCCAACAAATTACTGAGTCCTTACTCAATTTACCTGATAACACTCGATTAACACTGCTTGCTCCCAAGGTTGTACATAAGAAAGGAGTGCATAAAGAAGTACTTGAAGAGGCTCAAAAAAATGGATTCGTAAGGATGCGAATAGATGGTGACATTACACCTCTAGACGATATCGAAAGCATCTCCCTTGAACGCAACAAATGGCACAATTTAGAAATTGTAATAGATCGATTGGTAATCAAAAACGGGATAGAACGAAGCAGAATAACAGAATCTGTTGAAACCTCGCTTAGAGAAGGATTAGGAACACTAGTAGCCAATATTGGCTCCAATGATGACATTATATATTCTGAAAGATTCGCCTGCGTTAGCTGCGACATAAGCCTGCAGGAAATGGAACCTAGGACTTTTAGTTTTAATAGCCCACATGGCGCTTGCGATACATGCTCCGGTCTAGGCTACAACCTTTCCGTTGAGCCCGAATTAGTAATACCCAATAGAGAAATCTCATTGCTGGAAGGAGCTATAACACCATGGTCTCGTTTGGGTAAGTCAACCTCTATTTGGTATAAAAATTTACTTACAAGCCTATCAGACAAATACAAGTTCGACCTAAGCGTTCCTGTGAAAGATCTGCCTGATAACGTTGTAGAATTGCTCATGCATGGGGATAGTTCCGAGAAAATACAAATAACTCATCACACAAGAAGAGGGAAAACATACATTTGGGATGTGACGTTTGACGGAATAGTTAAAAACCTGGAACGCCGTTATAAAGACACTGAATCAGAATCTATACGGAGTCGTATCGAAAGATATATGGCAGAAAAAACATGCAGTACATGCAATGGTAATAGGCTTAAAGAAGAGGTGTTGGCTGTAACGGTTTTGGGTAAAAACATTATGGAAGTTAGTAATGCAAGTATTGGAGAACTATTACAATGGGTTGAATCACTAACCGTCTCTGACAATCCATCCTCCTCCCTTTCGGACTACGACAGTATGATAGCCGAACCCATAATACGAGAAATCCTAGTAAGGTTGAGATTTCTACAAAATATCGGACTTGATTATATTAGCCTAAATCGCACGGCCAAGACATTATCTGGAGGAGAGGCACAAAGAGTTAGATTAGCCACCCAAATTGGGTCGGGACTAACCGGTGTATTATATGTCTGTGATGAACCTACAATAGGATTACATCCTTACGATGACTCTTTGCTTATAGGAACCTTACAAGATCTAAAAAATTTGGGTAACACCGTAATTGTAGTTGAACATGACGAAAACATGATGAAAGCTTCAGACTTCATTGTAGATATGGGTCCAGGTGCAGGTGAGTACGGCGGTAATGTTGTGGCAACAGGCACTATTGAACAAATCAAACAGAACACAAAATCACTTACAGGACAATATCTTAGCAAAGCAAAAATTATAGAGTACCCAAAAGAAAGGCGTAAAGGCAACGGTGATTTAATAAGTATCTCTGGCTGCTCAGCCAATAACTTAAAAGACGTAGGAACTTCAATACCATTAGGGACACTAACTTGTATCACAGGTGTATCTGGGTCAGGGAAAAGTACCCTAGCATTTGAAACAATATATAAAGCTCTGGCACAAAAAATCAATTCTTCAAAAGATCTACCAGGTAAATTCAAAAAAATAGAAGGAACCGAATTTATAGATAAGATTATCAATATAGATCAGTCACCTATTGGTAGAACTCCTAGGAGCAACCCCGCAACCTATACCGGGCTATTTACACCTATGAGAGAGTTATATGCTCAACTACCTGAGTCTAAAATACGAGGGTATAAACCTGGTAGATTTTCCTTCAACGTGAAGGGTGGTAGATGTGAATCTTGTGAAGGAGCTGGCCATATAAACATCGAAATGCAATTCCTACCAGATGTCAACATTCCATGTGCTTCATGTAATGGAGCTCGCTACAACAATGATGCTCTTCAAATCGAGTATCGTGGGTATAACATATCTGATGTTCTAAATATGACCGTTGACGAAGCTATCCAGGTTTTTGATAGGTTGCCCAGAATACGTAGCAAGCTAGAAACAATGCAAGCAGTTGGCTTAGGCTACATTAAACTTGGACAATCCGCCACAACGCTTTCCGGAGGAGAGGCACAGAGAATTAAATTATCTTCCGAGCTATCTAAAAGATCCACCGGGAGAACTTTTTATATGCTAGACGAACCTACGACGGGACTATCATTTGATGACTGCAACAAATTAATTAAAGTATTGCACTCTTTGGTGGAGCAAGGGAATAGCATATTACTTATTGAGCACAATATGGATATAATCAAGAACTGTGATTGGGTAATCGACTTAGGCCCAGCAGCTGGTGACAAAGGTGGAAACATTGTGGGGCAAGGTACGCCAGAAGAACTTAGTCAAAACGAACTTTCAAAAACTGGAGTGTTTTTGAAAGAAGTCTTAGAGGCCAACTACCAACCGCAAGTTTAAAATCCGTTTTAGGAGATAAAATAATGAATATTTATCAAGACGAAAATATCAAAGCTACTATAACTCAAATCAACATGGGGCCCTATTCTAACAATGGCTATTTAGTTAAATGCAATGAGACCAACGAAGGAATTATTATAGACACTCCAGCTGAACCAGAAAAACTCATTGAAGAGATCGAAGACACCAAAATAGTAGCGATACTAATTACGCATGGTCATCAGGACCATCTCTTGGGCTTTAATGAGATCACAGATGCAACACGAGCTCCGGTGCACTGCCATCAAGGTGATGCTAACTTACTTCCACGAACTCCGGACATCACTGTAACAGATGGTCAAAAGATTCCATTTGGCAATCTCGAATTAACATGTATATTTACGCCAGGACATACCGATGGATCCACTTGTTTCCTACTTGGGAATCACTTATTTTCAGGGGATACCTTATTCCCCGGAGGACCAGGGAAATCAAGAGATCCTGAAGCATTCCAATTAGAAATAACAAGTATCAAAGACAAACTACTAGTTTTGCCGCCAGAAGTGGACGTATATCCAGGACATGGCGGAAATACTTCGATTGAAGAATCTCTGGAACAGTTCATGATATTCGAATCAAAAACCCACTCCCCAGATTTATGTGGAGATGTTAGCTGGTTAAACAGTTAATGGACTGGGAAACACCTAATCTCACCACCCTCGATAATGGTTTACGGGTTATTACATATCCCACACTCGGGTCTACCTCAGTATCAGTGAATGTATGTGTGGAGGCTGGTTCCAAATATGAAGCCTTAGAAAATGCAGGACTATCACATTTTATAGAACACATATTATTCAAAGGAACAAAACAATGGCCAACTCCAGAACAATTGAGTGGGACTATAGAAAACTGCGGAGGCGACATCAATGCAATTACTTCCAAAGAATACACTATGTACTGGTCTAAAGTTCCTTATACCGAATGGAAAATGGCCACGAATGTACTACTGGATATGTGTATTAACCCGCTAATAGATCCAGAAGAAATAAACCGTGAGCGAGGAGTAATCCACGAAGAACTTCGAATGTACACAGATCAGCCATCATACCGTGCTGACCTTGGGATCGAGCAGATAATGTTCCCTGATCATCCCATGGGGATGGAAATCATTGGCAGTCATGAGTCTTTAGAAGAGCTTAATCATCAAGATATACAACAATACTTTGTCTCTCGCTACAATCCGACTAAAATGATACTCACTGCAGTAGGGAATTTCCAAGAAGCGGAATTACTGAATGAAGTCGCAGACGCATGCAAAAGATGGACATGTTTAGATTCACATAATTTTGATGTTGCTTCCATGAAGCATCCAGAAACCCACCAGCTTATTACATTCGATCAGGAATCTGATCACACATATATCAATCTAGGGCTAAAAGGCCTAAAGCTTACCGACCCATTAGCTCCTTTACTAAATCTGACAAACATAATTCTCGGCGAAGGCATGAGCAGTAGATTATTCGTGAAAATTCGAGAACGACTAGGACTAGCATATGATATATCTAGCTCTACGAGTAATTATGTTGATACCGGGACCTGGATAATAAACTGTAGTGTGAAACAATCTAATTGTATAGCTGCCATCGAAGCAATTTTGGATGAATTACATTCAGTTCCCGAGTCTATCACCTACGAAGAACTAACCAACGTCAAACAATTTGCCAAAGGTAAATTGCTTCTTACCATGGAAGACACTGAAAGGCTGTCGTCTTTCCTAGCTATCCGTACACTGTTGTCTGGAGAACTCTTGGACTTCAACACCTTGATAGCCCAATGGGATAAATTCACACTTGAGGAACTCCACGATAATGCGAGTGTATTAATCAAAAATACTCCCAAATTTTTATCTGTCGGAGGGACAGATATTTCAGATCACCAATTTGCGTTGTCTAGTTTGTTGACCTGAAGTTACCTCAGTCGGCCTTTTACTCACATACTCTTCTACCATCCGACTATGTAGTACTCCAATTCCTTCAATACTACAACTAACTTCGTCACCGTACTGGACTGAAGTGTAAGGCTCTGGCCCACCCAAAAAGACAAGGTCTCCAGGCTGCAACGTAGCTTCTTGGCTGATCTGACTAACAATTTCATAAGGCGAATACGGTAAATCCGCCACGGTAAAACGTTGAATCTTTGATCCATTTATATCCATGGCAACTGAAAATCTCTGAACATCAAATTCGGTTTCTAAATATGGCCCAACTGGGGAAAAGTTATCTGATGATTTAGCCCGCCATCTCGTACTTTTGTTCGGCTCAGTCCGCTTACTGGCAACGTCTATTCCGCAAGTGTATCCCAAAATATACTTAGATATGTTCTTTGAATTAATCTTTTTACACTGCTTACCAATCACTGCCACCAAGGAACTAGTAACCCCAATTTTATTGAATAAATTATTCTCTATTACGATGGACTCATTTGGCCCACAAATTGCATTACTTCCTTTTAGCCAAGGATCCAATCCATATTCAGTAGTAATATAACCTTCATCACTTTTCTGAAGGTTATATTTCGGCCCCCATATTTGGTTTGGTTTCACTGGGCACAAGATTTGAATGTCTGACACTGAGTGTTTAATAAAGGTTTGCCTGAACATTGAATACACACTACCACGAAGTTCGATAACTTCATTGCCTGAAAGAGCGCCATATTTTATGGATTTGTCGATTTTATACCGGACTATCTTCATTTATTTCTCTGGAAATGTTGTATCTGAAAATTCTAATATCCGACCTAAAACCAAACAATGTTGGTACGCTGTGGATTCCGTGTGATTCTAAATTTATCGTTTGAATTTAATCAACAAATTTGGCAGGCCCCCATACACTAATGTATTATAAGCAACATCATTTAATACAACTAAGAGAGAAAAATAATGCCTGAAAAACCCTTCAAACTGATAGTAGTCCCAGATGATGAACCGGTAGTGCTGCAAACTACTGACTTAGCACAACGAGTATACGAACTTGCCGATACAGTCGAATGGCACACAAGTAGACCTACTACTGACCAAGACACAATCGACCTTATTAAAGATGCCGATGCGATTATAAATATACGGGGCAGCGTGCAATTCAACCAACATGTTCTAAGTAATTGTAGTGGCCTCAAATTGATATCTGTGTGGGGAACAGGGGTTAACCATGTAGATCTTAAATTTGCTGAATCACAAGGCATATGGGTTAGCAATACACCCGCGTATGGAGCACCTTATGTTGCTGAACAAGCATTATCCTTAGGGTTAGCAGTAGGCAGGCAAATCGTATCTAATCACAATCGAGTGGTCGATGGTGGATGGACCGCAGGATACGTTAATGAATTTTACAACAAAACTCTAGGTGTAATCGGTACTGGTGCGATAGGCCAAAGAATGATCGAATTAGGGAAAGCGCTCGGAATGAATGTTGTAGCTTGGACCTTCAATCCAAGTCCAGATAGAGCCGAGAAGTACGGAGTGAAATTTATAGATTTTGACGAGTTGCTCACTGTTTCTGATGTCATCTCTCTTCACATACCAGCCACTTCCGAATCTATAAATATGATTGGAGAGCGAGAATTCAAGCTAATGAAAGAAACGTGCATTCTAATAAACACAGCGAGAGGGGATGTAGTCAATCAAGATGCACTCATAGCAGCATTAAGTAGTAATCGAATATTAGGAGCCGGGCTAGATGTCTTCCCTCAAGAACCTTTACCAGCTAACCATCCTTTAACTAAGCTCTCTAATGTAGTTATATCTCCTCATGTGGGAGGAATGGCTGAGGCCGCAACGATGAAAGGATTAGAGATGACGATTGAGAACCTCGAATCATTTGCGCTAGGCACTCCGTTATATGTAGTAGCAGAAGGATCCCCAACACATCTGGTTTAAGGTATTTTAAATAGCCTCGCATGAATCTGCTAATATAGTGACAGCGTTGTTGTTCACCTCTATGAATCCACCATCGACGTTGAATCTTGTTTCATCATCTGCAGACTTAAGCCGGATAATTCCATTTGATAATATAGACATCAAGGATGCATGATTAGCTAAAATCCCCAGCTGACCCTCGGCGCCAGGTACAACCACGGATTCCACATCCCCAGAATAAACCACTTTTTCAAGAGTTATTATTTCAACATGTGTAGTACTCATAATTCTCCGTATCTACCATTAACCATTCATCTGCTTAGCTTTCTCAACCGCTTCATCTATAGTACCAACCATATAAAACGCTTGTTCAGGCAAATCATCGTGCTTTCCTTCTAATATTTCAGCAAAACCTCTAACAGTTTCTTTCACAGGAACGTATTTACCGGGAACTCCTGTAAATTGTTCTCCGACGAAAAATGGCTGAGTTAGGAATCTTTGTATTTTTCTGGCCCTGAACACGACCTGCTTGTCTTCATCGGATAACTCTTCTATACCCAGAATTGCAATAATATCTTGCAAATCTTTATAACGCTGTAATACTTGCTGAACTCCTCTAGCTGTATTGTAATGCTCTTCTCCTACTACGTTGGGTTCTAATATTCTTGCAAAAGAGGCAAGTGGATCAACTGCAGGGAATAAAGCCTGCGCAGCAAGGGACCGCTCTAACGAAACCACCGCATCTAAGTGACCAAATGTAGTTACAATCCCAGGATCTGTGTAGTCATCCGCGGGCACGTATATAGCTTGAAAGGAAGTGATAGAGCCATTTTTAGTAGAAGTAATTCTTTCTTGTAATGCCCCCATTTCAGTGCCAAGTGTTGGTTGATATCCCACAGCAGAAGGCATTCTACCTAGCAAAGCTGACACTTCCATACCGGCTAATATGTACCGGTATATATTATCCACGAATAGAAGTACATCTTGATTCCTCTCGTCTCTAAAGTATTCGGCCATAGTTAATCCGGTCAATCCTATTCGAGCTCTAACTCCTGGAGTTTCGTTCATTTGACCGAATACTAGAACAGTACTGTCAAGAACACCAGATTCTTGCATTTCATGCCATAAGTCATTGCCTTCTCTAGATCTTTCTCCAACACCAGCGAACACAGATACACCTTGGTGTTCAGCACCAATATTTCGAATCAGTTCCTGGATCACAACAGTTTTACCAACTCCAGCTCCGCCATATGCCCCAACTTTTCCACCTTTCGGGAAAGGCGTGATTAAATCAAACACTTTGATACCTGTCTCTAACACTTCGACCGAAGTGTTCTGGTCTTCGAACGCAGGAGGGTCTCTATGGATAGGTGAAGATGTTTCAGCTTCTACGGGACCAAGTCCGTCTAGAGGTGTACCAGTGACATCGAAAAGCCTACCTAGAGTAGCTTCTCCCACAGGTACCGTAACCTTTGCTCCCGTATTAGCAACCTCAGTGCCTCTGGCGAGTCCATCTGTTGTACCCAATGCTAAACAGCGCACCCAGTTGTTGCCAATGTGCTGCTGTACTTCCAAAACTAAAGTTTCACCACTGTTCTCTACTTCTAGAGCATCAAATAAATTTGGCAATTCATCTGATGGAAACTCCACGTCTACTACAGTACCGATTATTTGTATTATTTTGCCAGAACTCATGATTTTCTCCTATTCCTAAATACTTCTAATGCACTTCACTAATTTATTGTTCCAGTGCAGCTTGTCCTCCAACTAAATCGAGCAATTCGTTAGTAATGCTATCTTGACGTAACTTATTCATAACCACCGTCAAATCATCACCTAAGCTTTTGGCATTATCAGTGGCATTTCGCATCGCCACCATTCTTGCAGAAAGTTCACTTGCGATCGCTTCTTGGACTGCATGAAATACTTTCATGTCTACATACCTGGGTATCAAACCACCAAGCACCATCTCAGTACTTGGTTCATATATATAATCCGAGGTGCCTCCACTATGGCTCTCATCTACTTGAAGAGGAATTATCTTTTCAACTACAGGTTCTTGCGTTGTAGTTGACACAAATTTGCTATACGCGACATACATAGTATCAATTTCTCTAGATTCATACTGTTCCATCAGCAGTTTGCTGATCGGTTCAGTATCGGATTTCTCTATCCGATCTCCTAGATCAGAGAAAGAATTTTCAGGATTCAATCCACATCTACTGAGTACATCTCTTGATTTTCTTCCCACGGCAATTGGAATTATTTCGTGTTCTACACCATTGATAAAAGAAGCAACATTCCTATTCAAATTTGAAATCAATCCCCCGCAGAGACCTCTGTCAGGTCCTATTACTACCAATCCGATCTTTGTAACTTCCCTTTCTTCCAAAAGTGGATGACTATTTTCTCCTCCACTGACTTGCGCTGATAAAGATGTCACTACTGACGTTATCTTTTCTTCATATGGCCTACTAGATTGCACTGCATTTTGAGCTCTGGCCATTTTAGACGCAGCGATCAAGGCCATAGCATTCGTAACTTGGCCTGTATTTTCTATGCTTCGGATTCGTCGCTTTATGTCTCTTACGCTTGGCATTTACGTCTAATACACCTCAATTATACAAAAGTCGATTTGAAATCTTGAATGACTTTAGATAATTTTTCTTCTGTCTCATCAGTCAAATCGGTGGTTTTATTTATGTCTTCCACAATATCTGGATGACTAGCTTCTACATGTCTAACCAGTTGATTTTCAAAATCAGCCACTCGTTCTAATTCAATGCCTTCAGTATGTCTAGCATTCAATGCATACAAAATAATAGTCTCTTGTACTAGGTTTAATGGTAGATATTGAGGCTGTTTCAAAACTTCGACTGCCATCTGGCCTTGGCTTAATTGTTGCCGTGTTGCAGCATCTAAATCAGAAGTCCCAAACTGGGCGAAGGTTGCCAATTCTCTATATTGGGCTAAGTCGATCCTCAAACTCCCTGCAACTTTCTTAACTGATCTTGTTTGAGCAGAGCTACCGACTCTGGACACCGAAAGGCCCACATTGATCGCTGGTCGTATTCCAGAGTTGAACAAATCGGATTCCAAGAAAATTTGGCCGTCAGTTATAGAGATAACGTTTGTTGGTATGTATGCAGATACATCACCAGCTTGAGTTTCTATCACGGGCAGTGCTGTGATAGACCCCCCACCATGCTCATCATCTAGACGTGCAGCTCGTTCGAGAAGTCTACTATGTACATAAAACACGTCTCCAGGGAAAGCTTCTCTGCCTGCCGGTCTTCGTAGCAGCAATGACATTTGCCGGTAAGCCCAAGAATGTTTTGTCAGGTCGTCATAAACTATCAATACATCTTTACCTTGTTCCATAAACTCTTCTGCCATAGCACATCCTGCAAAGGGAGCGATGTATTGTAATGGTGCAGATTCAGATGCACCAGCCGTTACGACTATAGTGTGTTCCATAGCACCATATCTATCTAATGCCCCCACCACTTCTGACACTTTACTTTGCTTCTGACCTATAGCTACATAAATGCAGATTAGATCACCGCCTTTTTGATTAATAATTGCATCAATTGCAATCGCTGTTTTCCCAGTGGATCTATCGCCGATGATTAATTCTCTTTGCCCTCGGCCTATCGGTACCATTGAATCTACAGCTTTCACACCAGTCAATACAGGGGTAGAAACCGATTTTCTGACTGCAACGTTAGGAGCAACTCTCTCAACTGGCAGGGTTTTATCAGTGTTTACTGCTCCTTTACCGTCAAGTGGGCGACCCAGAGGATCAACCACTCTCCCTATTAACGCATCTCCCACTGGTACTTCAATAATCCGACCTGTCGCTCTAACAGTATCTCCTTCTTTGACAGCGTTTGGATCTCCCAATATAGCAGCACCCACGATATCTGACTCCAAGTTCAATGCCAGTCCGACTATATCTTCCCCAAAATCAAGAAGTTCGTTAGATCGAACCCCTTGTAATCCTTGAATACTGGCAATACCGTCACCTACTTGTACAACAGTTCCAACGTCAACAAGTGATAAATCTCCGCCAAACTCTTCAATCTGTCGTTTCAGTAAAGAAACTATTTCTTGTCCATTTATAGCCATACTTGGTTCCTCTTATTTCGTATTTTCGAGTAAAACATCAAAACAGGTTAAATAACACCTGATTTGATTGCTTTCCTCATGTCATCCAATTGAGTTTTAATACTACCGTCAAGTAGTTGATCTCCAATCTTTATGACCACTCCGCCAATAATTGATTCATCAACATGTGTGTCGAGAACCACTTCTTTATCCACAATTTTCTTAACCACCTGCGTCATTGACTTTACTTGACTGGCGTTCAGTTTGACTGCCGTAGTGATCGCTATTCTTTGCCTACCAAAATGAACATCCAGCAGATCTTCATAACTTTCCACCAAATCGTTGATACAATCAATAACGGAGTTTTTAATCAACAACAAAACCAAATTCTTTATCATTGGGTGATTGTCGTGGAATGCTTCTTGTACGGCAGAGTGCTTCTGTTCGACAGATACTTCAGCATGATTAAGCAAGCCCTGAAAATCTGAGTTGCTTAGTACCTCTTCGACTTCCTTCAACTCCGCCAACCATTCCTCATGTTTATCTTCCTGAGAGGCAAGTTCGAACAATGCCTGAGCATACCTAATTCCTGACCTACCTATTGCCATTATTTACCACCAACAGTACTGCTTTCTTCCAAGATTTGATCTATCAAATCTTTATGACTCTTAGCATCTAGTGATTTCTTAACGACGGCTTCAGCAGCGTCGATAGCCAATTCTCCAAAATTCTCTTTAAGCTCTCTTATCGCAGAATCTCGTTCGGATTCAATATCCGATTTAGCCCTTTCGGTAAATGCTATTGCTTCCTCTTGAGCTTGTGCCATCCGTTCGTCTCTGAATCGGTCTGCCGCGCTACGTGCCTGATCTAATATCTTTTGAGCTTCGATTCTTGCTTCATTTATTTGAGCCTGAATTTCCGCTCTTGAATTATCCGCATCTTCTTGAGCTTTGTCCGCTGCTTCCAAGCTCTCACGAATCTTCTCCGCTCGTTGGTCAATTGCGCTTATTAATGGCTTGTATGCAAAAACAAGTAAAATCCCCAACAGTACGACGAAGTTAATTAGATATGCGACCAGACTAGGAATGTTTAACCCTAGCTCAGTCATATGTACCTCCTTAAACTAGCTGTTCTTTGTACTTTAAACAACGAACAGAAGTATCACTGCAACAATTAGTGAGTAAATACCTAATGCTTCTGCGAATGCAATTGCTAGAATCATATTAGTAGTGATTGAGCCAGCTGCTTCAGGATTTCTGCCGATTGCTCCCATAGCTCCTGCTCCCAATATTCCTATACCTACTCCTGGTCCTACAACTCCTAATGCAATAGCAAGAGCTGCTCCCAGAAATTTAGCTGCTTCAGCTTCCATAGTTACCTCTCCTAGTTTTCCTTATTATTATTTTTTAATATCGGCATATGCCGTTCCTAGAGAATCCATATAAACTGAATTCTCTAATATTAAACACCTTAATGTTCTTCATGACTGGTAGCGACGGATATAAATACTAAAGTCAAACCAGCAAAGATAATTGATTGTATTAAACCTACTAGCAATTCGAGCCCAAACACAAACTGAGTAGCTATGAATGGGACTAAGAACGTTACCATAACAACAAGTATTTCTCCTGCTGTCATATTACCGAATAACCTAAACGTAAAACTAACAATCCTAACTAGTTCGCTAATGAATTCAAGTAATCCAACAAATACATCTATGATTCCAGAAGGTTTCCCTCGTAATATTTTTCCGAACGCAAAAAATTTCTTAAAATAACCAATACCATGTGATTTAATACCCCAGTATTCGACCAAAACGAAAGAAACGAGACCTAAAGCTAAAGGCATATTTAAATCAGTACCAGCAGGCCTTATAAAATGTGCTTCGATGGTACCGGAATCATTAACAAATCCTAAGAATTGATAGAAAGGCAGAAGTGCTAACCACGCGTTAAACAAAACAAAGAAAAATATAGTCGCGATAACAGGGAACACTTTACGAGCCATTTCGCGACCTAATACGCTGCTAGCGAACCCTAGTACTCCCTCAAACATGATCTCTACCAAACTTTGAAATCTTCCTGGAATTAAAGCTTTTTTCCTGGCCCCTAGAACGAATATTAGAATAATTACAATTGAAGCGAACCACGCTGAAATCATGGTGTTTGTTACTGCAAAGTCCATAAGCCCAAGTGGGGTTGAGTGATGTCCTTCGTCTGAATGGGCATCTTTACCACTTTCTCCATGACCAGAGCCATGAGAATCTTTATCAGTATCAGCATAATGAGCATATTTGTTGTCGTGGGTATCTCCATGTGAATCAGAGTAACCATGGTCATCAGAGTACCCTAGGTGATGATCTCTCACAGATTGGGGGAAAACTGGTTGAGGAGGAAGACTAATGTGGGGTTTTTCTAGAAAACGTTCTTGCCCGAAAATCGATGATCCAATTGCTCCATTGATGAACCCTGTTATTAGCAACGCTACGATGATAGCAATCACCAGGTACTTGATCATTTTTTTCGAACTAGCCAAATCCCTCTCACCTACTATTTTATAAACTGTTTTACCATCTTAATCAGACCCCAGAACGCCACTATGGAGCCTGTTAAAACTCCTATGAGTGTAAAGAGAGGGCTTAAACCACTCCATCTATCTAGGCCTATTCCTAAGACCGTTCCACATACTATGCAAAGCGCAATATACCAGCCTAAACCGGTGAATTTTAATGCTACCACAAATTTAGGCATTACCACTCACAAAACGTGCAAAATCGTACCATGACACTTTTAGCAAAGTCAATGCGATTCAAGCTTAGAGTTATGTACTTTTGTTTTTCAAAGAACATCATATAGTTTAGCGACTTTGCTGTCGGTCATTAATCCTTGGTTTGATCGAAGTCTTCCAAATCCAGGTTGTTTATGAAATCTGTGAATGCCGACATACTTTTGAGTTCTTCTTCTCGAACAGGTGTGTTTTCCGGATTCTCTCCTTGAGGCGGACTTATTGGCTTACCTTGGTCGTCCAATTTAACACCTGCCTTTTCGATAACCTCTTCTTCAACGTAAATGGGAACACCAATTCTCACCGCCAATGCTATGGCATCAGATGGTCTTGAATCTATCTCTTCTACTTTTTCTCCAATTTGAAAAAAAATCCTAGCATAGAATGTATCACTTTCTAAATTATTAATTAGCACATGCTGCACGGTTGCGGATGCAATACTTAAAAACGAGCATAGGAGGTCATGAGTCAACGGCCTAGGCACTGACATATCTTGTAATTTTACAGCTATGGCATCTGCCTCTTGAGGCCCTATCCATATAGGGAGGAATTTATCACCATCTTTCTGCTTTAGAATGACAATTCTTTGATAATTCATCGGGCTTACTCGTATACTATCAATGGTCATTTCAAGCATCCTAGGCCCCCTAATCTAAACATAGTGCTAATTTTATTAGTTAGCGTATAACTGGTCAACAAATTTACAGCCGGTGCGCGTTCCTTAATCAGCAGCTTGATTAACTGCTACTTGCTCAGAAATCACATTGTTTTGGGCATTGCTAGCGTTCTTCGCAAGTAATTCAATACCCTTTCTGACAGAACCCGATATTTTTGTAAGCTCTTGCTCTAAATCACGCAAACTCTTGAGAGCATACGAATCTGCCTCAATACGTATAGCCATACATTCTTTTGTGACTTGTTCTATTTGTTTCTGAGTTTTTCTATCTGCATCAGCGAATAATTCTTCTGCTTTCTGCTGCAAAGCCGATTGATTAAGCTTAGACATGAATTCTGCTTCTGCTTCTGATTTGGATGCTCTAGCTTCCATGACTGCTGTGTTAATGATCTGATCTTTCTGAAACAAAATTTCACTTGCTTCTTTAATTTCTTGTGGGATATTTAGTCTCATTTGATCTAGTAAATCAAGAATTTTTTTTCGATCTATTATGGCGCTGTTAGTATATGGCACCTTTTTACTAGAATTAACTAAAGTTTCTAATCTATCAAGTATATTTATAATGTCCACACCGCACCTCCGCAAACACTTATTTCACAATAGCGATATGATACTATTGTTTGAATTTATTTTTCAACGCCTTTACGACACCATTTGGCACCATATCTTGAACATCTCCTCCCAATCTAGCTACTTCTTTCAGCAAACTAGAGCTAAACATCTTGTATTCTTGAGATGTCATTAAGCAGACTACATCGACATTGGGTTCCAACCGCCTATTCATAAATGTCATATCAAACTCGTACTCAAAGTCCGTGCCGCTTCGTAGCCCTCGCACTATCACCGAAGCACCAATTTCTTTCGCAAACCTCACCACCAATCCATCAAAGATACGTACTTCAACGTTAGGTAAGTCCTTTACAGCGTCTCGAAACATCTGAACACGTTCGTCCGTATTAAACAGCAAATTCTTGTCTGGCAATTTGTATACCCCGATTATAAGCTTTTCAAACAAAGCAGAAGCTCGTTGAGCAATATCTAAGTGACCTACCGTGACAGGGTCAAAAGTGCCAGGGTACAATGCAGTAACCATTTACTAACCTTTCCTGAATTCATAAAGTTTAATAGCGTTATCCCCGTATGAACGAGAATCAATGCAATGTAATGTATCATATGATGAAGCAAGTGGCATCCTTTTCGAATGCCCAACCACAATCAATGTTTGGCGGTCAAAAATATTTTCTGCAAGCGCAAAACGTTCAATAAAATCTGATGGATTTACCGTTTTGTAAGGAGGATCCATAAGTATCATATCGTAAGGACCGTGTAATGGGCCTATACCCTTTAACAAGTCTCTTCGATAAGTTCTTGCCTTGTCTATCAATCCGGTCAGCTCCAAATTTGATCGAAGTATTTTTAACTGTAACGGGTTCGCTTCCACAAAATCGCAATGCGAAGCCCCGCGACTTAAAGTTTCTATTCCTAAACTTCCAGTCCCGGCAAAAAGATCTAGTATTTTCCCGTCAACGTATTGAACAGGGTCTACGATATTGAAGATAGCTGCCCTAACTCTCTCTGTAGTAGGCCTTACGGTCTTGTCTGCAGGCCCTTTTAGGTTTATTCCTCCAGCTGTACCCCCAATAATTCTCATTCGCGCCTCTTGCTATATCAAATTAAATTGATAACAGTTACCTACTATGCTACCATTCTAAATACAAATGTACGTTCAACAACCTGGGAATTTATGAACTTTCTCGGAAATATAACACACTTAAAGACTCATAAGACAGTAATAACCATTGGTGTTTTTGATGGCGTTCACAAAGGTCATCAAGAGCTTATATCCCTGCTGCTACAGCAACAAGCCCCCGATGTAACCCCTGTCGTATTAACATTCTCCAATCATCCCACGGAAATACTAAGTCCTAATAAAGTGGTCCAGTTAATTACCAATTCCAAAAAGAAGATTAATTTGATACAACAATACGGGATACACCAAGTAATCCCCATAGAATTTACTAAGGAACTAGCAGATGTGTCGGCTTTTGATTTTTGTGACGTTATAATCGAAGCACTCAATCCAGTTGGGTTTGTGATAGGCAAAGACTTCTCAGTAGGAAAAGGTAGAACTGGAGATGTCGAATTCCTACGTGAACTCGGGGCAGAGCGTGGATTCAAAGTTCACGCAATTGATGACGTAATTATCAACAACGAGCCCGTCCGAAGCAAACTGATTCGAAATGAGCTCTTAGAAGGCAATATTCCAAAAGCTAACTCTTTACTCGGCCACATGTTTCAAATATCAGGCACTGTGGTCCATGGAAACAAACGTGGGAGGGAACTTGGTTACCCAACCGCCAACATGAATATTGACGATCGTGCGATAACACCATCAGACGGGATTTACAGCACTACTACATCCTTTGATGGTGCAACCTACAATTCAGTAACTAGTATCGGGACCCGACCCACATTTGGATTGAAACAGCGACTCATAGAGACTTATATCATGGATTTCAAACAAGACGTTTATGGGCAAAACTTGGATATACACTTTCTTGATAAGATCCGAGGTCAAGTCGAATTCTCAACTATCGAAGAACTAATCGCTCAGATTGAATCAGACGTTGAGGAATCATTAACAATTATCAAACAAGGAGTGTAGGATTCATATGATTAATGCAGAGATCCTTCACACAATCACAAAACGCGGTGTTAAAGAAATAATATCTGAAACAGAATTTATTGAACTTTTACAATCTGGCAAGAAGCTCAGGCTTAAAATGGGATTTGATCCTTCACGAGCCGATATTCATCTGGGGCATGTAGTCGGGCTCCGCAAATTAAAGCAATTACAGGAACTAGGACATGAAGTGATTTTGATCGTTGGTGATTGGACAGCACAAATCGGTGACCCAAGTGGACAGTCTGTCACCAGGCCTATGCTCACTCATGATGACGTGATAGCAAACGCACAATCGTATATGGACCAATTTTTCAGAGTAGTGGACAAAAATCAAACACAAGTAGTATGGCAAAGTGAATGGTTTGGAAAATTTAGCCTGGCTGATGTAATAGAATTGACTAGTAAATTCACTGTCGCTCAATTTCTAGAACGTGACGATTTTGCCCTGAGATTCAAAGAACACAAGCCAATTGCGATTACTGAATTCTTGTATCCTCTGTTACAAGCTTATGATTCGGTAGCAATTGAATCAGACGTTGAATTTGGCGGAACTGATCAAATGTTTAACCTGTTGGTCGGCAGGACACTGCAACAAATCAAAGGGATGCGTCCTCAACAATGTTTCATGATGCCGATATTAGTGGGAACAGATGGGGTCCAAAAAATGAGTAAAAGTCTAGATAATTATATTTCTCTAGACGACTCAGCCAATGATATGTATGGGAAAATTATGTCATTACCAGACCACTGCATATTAACTTATTTCGAATTACTAACTGATTTACCAATATCCGACTTGAAAGATATCGAAAACCAACTTGATAACAATGCTATGAACGCCAAGAAATTATTGGCTCATATTATTACTGGTACATTTTTTGACACTACTACTGCAGACTCGTCCCAGCAAAACTTTGAAAATGTAGTCCAACAAGGCGGGTTACCAGAAAATATACCTGAATTAGCCAGAGACCTTTCCAAGTCTTTAAGTGCCATACTGATCAAATCTGGGTCAGTTCCTAGTAACAGTGAATTGAAACGATTATATAAACAAAACGCAGTGCAAATGATATCTGGAAATGGAGATACATCCAATATCACTAATGACATTCTGACTGCAGACATTCAATCAGGAACAGTTATAAAGATCGGTAAACGACGGTATGTAAAACTAATCTAGTTTCCACAATAACGAGAGATGTTAATAATATGGCAACCAATCAATCTGATAACCAGTTCAAAGATGTAAAAGGATCAATAGAGCGCGCATACTTTAATGAAGCAGACGTGCTGACTAACACTGACCCCGGGGTATTCCCTTTCACAAGGGGACTGTATTCAGGGGGGTATCGCGATAAGTTATGGACTATGCGAATGTTTGCTGGTTACGGACTACCGGAAGAGACTAACGAAAGGTTCAAATTACTACTTGAAAATGGACAAACCGGATTAAGTGTAGCGTTCGATATGCCCACATTGTATGGATACGATGTTGATCATCCAAACGCATACGGTGAATTTGGAAGATGCGGGGTCTCTATATCTTCCTTACGAGACATGGAAAGGCTATTTGATAACATTCCCATTGAGCAAATCACCACATCTATGACTATCAACAGTCCTGCTGCAATAATATGGGCCATGTTTATCGCAGTAGCAGAGAAACGAGGAATATCTATCTCTCAATTAGGAGGAACACTCCAAAACGATATTCTTAAAGAATTCATAGCCCAAAACGAGTATATATTCCCTCCCGAACCATCCATGAGATTAGTCACCGACACTGTTGAATTTGCGACCAAACACACGCCACTTTGGAACCCCATAAGCATAAGCGGGTATCATATCAGGGAAGCTGGGGCTACAGCCTTACAAGAACTTGTGTTTACATTATCTGATGGGTTCACTTATATAGATTATGCCATTGACCGCGGGTTGACTGTCGATGAATTCGGTCCAAGACTAAGTTTTTTCTTCAATGTTCACAACGATTTCTTTGAAGAGATTTCAAAATTCAGAGTGGCAAGAAAAATTTGGGCACAAATACTGCATGATAAATATAATGCGACCAATGAGCGGTCTATGTGGATGCGATTCCATGCCCAAACATCCGGAGTAGCGCTCACAGCTCAACAGCCTGACAACAATGTCTCTAGAGTAACCCTTCAAGCACTGGCCGCTGTACTAGGTGGATGCCAATCACTGCATACGAATGGCAAAGATGAAGCATGGGCTTTACCGTCTGAAGAATCAGCGATACAAGCTCTCCGAACTCAACAAATCATTGCTCACGAAACTAATGTCACTTCTGCGGTAGATCCCTTAGGTGGCAGTTATTACTTGGAACATCTGTCTCAGATTATGGAAGACAGCGCTCATAAATATTTTGAAGAAATCGAGTCAATAGGCGGTGTAATGCAAGGAATCACTTCTGGGTATTTCGAGCGAGAAATAACAGAATCTGCATATTTAACTCAACAAGAAATAGATTCCAAGAATAGTATCATAGTCGGTGTGAATGAATATCAAACCACAGACCACCCCGATATCCCTCTTTTAACAGTTGACGCTAAAGGAATGGAATTTCAAATTTCAGAGCTTCATACAGTTAAACGTGAGCGAGACAATGCCTCAGTAAAACAAAAATTGACCGACCTGAAGTCCGCAGCAGTTACGAATCAAAATCTAATGCCAATTTTAATTGAAACAGTCAAAGAATATGCAACATTAGGTGAAATAATGGATGTATTTCGGGGAGTGTTCGGAGAACACTCCCCAAATAATATGTTTTAACCGTTAGATTGAATCGACCGCTTCTAATACTCTTTTAGGAGACATAGGCAAATGATGCAGTCTATGACCTATTGCGTTCTTGACGGCGTTTGCTATAGCGGGCAACGGAGGAACTATTGCTACTTCTCCGACTCCCCTTACTCCGAAAGGATGGTTTTGATTGTGACATTCAACAATAATCGTTTCAAGCATCGGCAAATCTAATGACGTCGGCATACGGTAGTCCAAAAAACTGGAGTTGTTCATCACGCCATCATCATTGTAGTAGTATTCTTCATTAAGTGCCCAGCCGATACCTTGAACCGCTGCACCTTGCATTTGTCCTTCAACATAGCTGGGGTGGATAGCCTTGCCTACATCTTGAACAGACGTATATCTCAAAACTTGTACTTTCCCAGTTTCAATGTCAACTTCCACGTCAACGATATGGGTACTAAAAGCCCCGTGAGATCCGGTCGGGTCAACACTCACCTGAGCTGAAATGGGACCGCCTGTATCGTTCAGTTGAGCAGCTAATTCTTCAAATGACATTATTAATTGATTGTCGGAGGTGTGCCTCAAAATACCATCAGACAATTCAACATCATCTTTATCGACTCCCCATATTGCGGCTGCTCTCTCCTCCATGAGTCTTTTTATTGACTGCGCGCATTCATAAGCAGCCCAACCACTTGCAAATGTGACCCGGCTGCCTCCAGTTAGGAATGTATAACCTATAGAGTCTGTATCTCCCACCGAAGGCCTAACACTTTCTGCTGGCACACCCAATACTTCAGCAGCCTGCATTGCTATAGACGTCCTAGAACCTCCAATATCGGTAGAACCTTCAATCAACCCAAGTGTTCCATCGGCATTTACTCCTATCGAACAGCTAGATTGTTTGCCGATATTCATCCAATATCCAGAAGCAATCCCTCTCCCTGTATATTTCCCGGATAGCTTAGAATTATAATGTTCCGAGTTTTTCACTGCATCCAAACATTCCAAGTTTCCAATGTTGTTAAAAACGGGACCGTCTACTCTTCGAGTCCCATCTGTCGAAGCGTTCTTAATTCGAAAATCTACGGGGTCCATACCCAATTTGTCACATAGCTCATCCACCACTTGTTCTGCAGCAAAAGCAGCGTTGGGGGCTCCAGGTGCTCTATAAGCAGCAGTTTTGGGTTTGTTAACGAGAACATCATAACCATCTACTTCCATATTAGGTATGCTATACGGAGCAAACACGCACTGGCCTCCAGCACTTACATTAGCGCCTGGGAAGGCACCAGCCTCGTAAACCAGATAAGCTTTCGCTGCCACCAAAGTTCCGTCATTTTTTGCTCCCATTTTGACGCGCACATAAGACCCACAAGTTGGACCGGTAGATTCGAAGCAATCAGCTCTGCTCATTAACATTTTCACCGGTGATCCTGACTTTTTAGACAATACAGCCGCTATTGGTTCTAAATAAACTGGGATCTTTCCCCCAAATCCCCCTCCTATTTCCATAGGAGTAACCGTAACGGTGGATACAGGAACATCTAATACTTTGGCGATTTTTTCTCTAGCAGTAAAAGAACCTTGTGTACTGCACCAAACGCTAATGTGGCCATCAGCGTTCCAAAATGCCGTAGCATTATGAGGTTCAATATATCCTTGATGCACCGTCGAAGTATCAAATTCCTCTTCGACTATGAGGTCTGCTTCGGCAAATCCTTTTTCTACATCACCCAATTCATATCTAAGATGCGAGGCTATGTTGCTAACAATCCCTGAATCTTGACCGAGTTCACGTGTAGTAATGTCATCATGAAGGAGTACAGAATCTTTTTCCATAGATTTTCGCACATCGATTATAGGGTCTAATACCTTATACTTTACTTCAATCAGTCTTAATGCTTCTTCTGCTATATGACTATTTGAAGCACACACGGCTGCGACTGCGTGTCCTTTATACAGTACTTTGCCTCTAGCAAGTATATTGTCGCTTTCCATTTCCAAACTCCTAGAGGGTTTAGAAATACTGGAAACCGGTAAATCTTTGGATGTCACTACTGATACGACGCCATCTAATGCCATCGCCTTATCAATATTAATTGATTCAATAATCGCATGAGCATAAGGGCTACGCAAAACCTTCCCAAATAAAAGACCCGTGGTGGTAAAATCTCCCCCGTATTTAGCTCTTCCTGTAACTTTATCTACACCATCATGCCTAATGGGCCTAGTGCCCACAACGTTATATTCTTTTTCTGACAACACAATATTTACTACCATAATCATCTCCTCAAAGATTGTTGGTGTACGGATTTTATCACATTCATAGAACTAGCCACATCATCAAATGGACTATACACTATAGGGATTGATAACACCTAGGAGGCTGCATGCAACCATTAAAAAATATCCGGGTTTTGGCAGTTACTGTATTTTTAGCAGGACCATACACTAGTATGAATTTAGCGAGGTTCGGTGCGGAAGTCATAAAAGTAGAGATTCCTAACCGAGGAGATCCTGTCAGAGGGAATGGTCCATTTGCTGGACCAGATGGCATAAAAGGTGAACAGGTATCCTCTGAATATATTTCAACTAGATTCCTCAAAAGGACACAAGGAGTCAAAAGTATTACATTGGATCTAAAAACGAAGCAAGGCAAAGAAATGTTCTTGAAATTAGCAGAGCAGTCCGATGTTTTACTTGAGAACTTAGCTCCAGGTTCCTTGAGAAAAATTGGATTAGGATATGATGACATCAAAAAGGTCAACTCTAAAATTATATATTGCTCTATATCTGGATATGGACAGACGGGACCTTATGCCTCCAAACCGGCTCATGACCCACAAATACAAGGCATGAGCGGATTAATGGATATAAATGGAGATCCTGAAGGAGATCCAACCCGAGTAGGATTTTACATTGGCGACCTTGTGACACCAATCTTTGCCTGCTATTCAATATTAGGCGCACTGCGCAATAGAGATATTACCGGGGAAGGCAAATATCTGGATGTCTCCATGATGGACACTTTAACAGCTTTAATGTTTATGGAAAACCTAGAGGAAGATATGGATTCGGGAGTGCCCCTCCGCACTGGAAACAATAGTAGAGGAGGACCTACTGGATTGTACCAAGGAGTTGATGGAGGAGTTATTATAACGGCAGCTAGTGATGACCAATGGAACCGACTCGCCGAAGCGTTAGACGCCCAAAATTTAATCACTGATCAAAGATACAATGAGTTCCAAAAACGAGTTGATAACGTAGAATCCGCCCGATATGAAATCCAAAGCAGGGTGATTCATATGACACGAGATGAGATGATTAAATTACTCGAGAAACACGATGTGCCATGTAGCCCTGTACGAACAGCCAAAGAAGTCATGCATGACGAACATTTTGAAAAACGAGGGTCCCTTGGCAAATTATTGCATGCGGGAATGAACGATTCAGTACCAGGAGTAGGTTCTGGATTTCCCGTGTTATTCGATGGAGAACCTCTTCCGATAGTACCAGGTGCTCCCACTTTAGGGATGCACAATCAAGAAATTCTAAGTAAATTACTTGGGTTAGATGAAAAAGCAATCCAAGAATTAATTGACAATAAAATTGTCTAACAAAGGAGATAACATGAATGCGAAAGCAAAACCCATAAGATCTGCACTGTATGTGCCAGGCAACAAAGAAGATTGGATTAGGAAGGCACCGCAATATGGATCTGATGCCCTCATCCTAGATCTAGAAGACTCAGTACCTGAAGCAGAAAAACCAGAAGCACGTGTAATCGTAAAAAAAATGCTAGACGAACTTGGGAATGACTCTAATATATCTCAAGAATTATTTGTTAGGGTCAATCGATTAGAGACAGGTATGACCGGAGATGATTTAGAAGCTGTAGTATGCAATAACCTGTATGGAATATTATTGCCAAAAGTAGAAACTCCTAGAGACATAATCGAGATCGACACATTACTCAAGTTATTTGAAAGGCGGGCAAGCGTACTAGAAGGGACAGTCCTAGTAGATCCCGGACTAGAAACAGCTCAAGCGATTCGGCAGTCTTACGAAATAGCAACTGTATCAAATAGAATCACTCACATGGGAGGTAGCGGAGGAAAAGGTGGAGACACCTCAAGATCTATAGGTTTTCAATGGACTCCTGAAGGAATGGAAACGTTATTTCTTAAATCTAAGGTGCTCATTGACTCAAGATCTGCAGGCGTTCCCTACCCAATGAGCGGAGGTTGGTTTGACATTCATGATCTTGAAGGATTGGAAAAACTTGCCATACAACTTAAACAAATCGGGTATACCGGTATGAGTTTAATACATCCATATCATGTACCAATTGTTAATAAAGTATTTACTCCATCCAAAGAGGAAATTGAGCACTATAAAGGCTTGATAGAAGCAATGAACAAAATGAGAGAGGAAGGAGGAGCTGCCGTCACATACAATGGGGACATGGTAGATGTCGCCCATGAGGAGACTGCCAAAGCTATGATTGCTATGGTTGAACAATGGGGAATAACCTACTAATCATTTTGTAGAGACTGCAGTTTACAGTCTCTACAAAATTATATAACCAGAGTACTGACAGCACCTAATTGGGACATATCTATTCGAACAACATCACCATCTTGTGCCATTTTCGGACTTATCATGCTACCAGTTATAATTGTCATACCTTCGTCGAGGCCAAGGCCTTTGGACTGCAATTGATTTACAAGCCACAGACATGGATTCAACGGATTTCCCATCACGTCAGACCCTTTCCCCGAACCTACAATTTCGTCGTTGATGGTCATTGTGCATTCAATTGCGGCTAGATCCACATCTCTCCAGTCTTCCATCCATTCCCCAAGCACGATACCTTCGTTAAATATATTGCACATTACACTCAATAATAACCGATCTTCATTTGACAATGCTGGATCTGCTCTAGCATCAATCACTTCGAATGCTGGTGCTATCATGGAAATTTTATCCGCTAACTGCGTAATGTCTCCTATATTCTCTGTAGGGCTAATGGTTTTTCCAATCTTTACCGCAATCTCTGCCTCAAACCCCAATTGGAAATAGTCTGCAGCATACAGTTTGTGACCTTCATAATAAATTTTATCTTTTGCTAAAACACCATAAGCTGGCGAATCCAGTCCAACCCTTTCCTGCATCACTGCGGTCGTATAAGCGAGCTTGTAACCGACCTTCCCGCCGAAATGTTTATCCAAAATATCGTCCCAAACAGCCTGTATTCTATAAGCCCCCTCTAAATCAGTGACACCATGCTCAGCCATCATACCGGCCGTGTACATGCTCTTTGCTAAATACGTCTCTTCTAGATAGCAATTCGTCATTTTTGCCTCCTTTTATTACGAAAAACCTCGCCCTGCCTCAGATTCATCCATATCCTGTCTTGGAATAATCTCAGGTAGACACATTATGCTCGTTATGTAAATGTAAAATCATTAAAGCATACGTAAAGAGTATCCAAAATCAGCTTTTAATGCAAAATCATATTGACTAATACTACATATTGATGATACCAATACTATTGGAGGGCGCCTAACTAAACGGAGGAAACTATGGAAGTTGTAAGCTTAGTAGCCTTAATTTTGGCTATCGTAGGAGCATTAAACTGGGGCCTGGTAGGCCTATTCAAATTCGACCTAGTCGCTACTATTTGTGGCGCTAACTTCGGGGAAGTTAAAAGTTTATCCAGGATAATCTACATCGTTGTAGCAATCGCAGGTATCATATCAATCCAAGGGTTATTATAATAATTTAATTTACAGGTAGGTGCCCTCCCCATAGTTTCTACCTGCCAGTCACCTGCTCTAAACTATTATCGCTACATATGGTATATTTCTTCTTAAAGGACGGCTGTGATTAGCCGAATCAGGAGGGATATATGGCACCTAAAAAAGGTTCAGGACTCATGCTTGTGTTCGTAGACGTACCTGCAGAACATGAAGAAGAATTCAACGAATGGTACAACACTGAACATCTTCAAGAACTGATGTCAGTTCCGGGTATATTAAACTGTGCCCGTTATGAAGCTGTTAAAAGCGGCCCCAAACATCTAGCAGTATACGAATTCGAAAATGCGCAGGTGATCGACACAGATGCATTTAAAAACAGACCCATTACCCCCTGGGCTCAAAGAGTTGGCCCTAGAGCAATCGCGACCACTCGGATCAATAATGTATACGAAATGATCCACCCTACTTCTGTATCTGACGCTATCGCAAATTCTGACATGGCACCGGCACTTCAAATCGGACGTATGGGCGTATCAACAGAAAACGAAAAAGAATGGAACGAATGGTATAGTACCGTTTATGTTCCAAATTATGAAACAGTACCAGGGGTCATCCGTGGACGCAGGTGGAAGGCTTACCGAGGTGAGCCAGATTACGCTGTTGTGTATGAATTCGAAAATGAATTTGTATCTGAAACACAAGAATGGGAGGATATAAGGGACGCTCACCCAGACACAGCTCGAATTCGACCTATGATGACTCATGCAGACTTATCTCCAGGAATATGGAAGAAAACATTCCAGTTATAGGAGTATAATTTATATAGGATCCGTGAGTGAGTTACTGATGGATCCTATATAAACTTTAAGAAAGGACAAATAATTGGCCATACCACAATTCAAGCAACTATCAATCTTAAGCTTACTTATAGTAACTCTCTTATTTACTCCTACAAAAATATTTGCCCAGGATTCTGCGACAGAAATAATTCACCCACCATATAAAGTGCTGTACCACCAAAACACTTCTGGAATCTCTTTAGAAAAGGCAACAGTCACCGTCCAACTCTTTGATGAAACAACCGACACTCCAATAAACAAAGCCAAAATCAAAATCCTGGTAGACAGTCGTACTTCTGATAATAAGGGATGGGCACACGCTATCCCTCTAGATGACAAGTCTAATATTTATGTAGCCGAACTCAATCTTAAATCACCAGGCTTATGGAAAACTTCATTAGAAATAGATTATAGCGGGCAAACAGTTCCAATAGATGTCAATGATATCCTTATTCGTGAAAATGAAAGTTTCTCCGCAGGAACTATTGTCTTCTGGGGAGTTGCTATTGTAATTGTAATAGGAGCTTTCTTAATTTACCTAACTGCACCCAATCGAAAAAGACGAACAAGTAGATAAGAATGCTTTTAAATCATATAGGTTTTCTAGATATCCCATTCCCGTTCTATTATGTAAACATCGTTCCATTAGTTTTGTGCATTGGACTGATTTGGTTTTACAACAAAGGCATCAAAAACAATCCAAACCCTTCC